>ENA-OQER01000004-OQER01000004.1-human-gut-metagenome-genome-assembly--contig:-NODE-4-length-123906-cov-9.284410_pt1 | contig 123906 bp, 147 predicted proteins | sample MGYA00242797_ERZ504639 | MGnify/ENA primary metagenome ERZ504639 (study PRJEB26092, sample SAMD00036306) | human gut metagenome | host: Homo sapiens | study: EMG produced TPA metagenomics assembly of... | reverse complement strand
ATGATAATAAACAATATGGTATTCACTATATTGTTGCGTCAGCGAGAAACGCATATTCTGCGTTTACCCAGCGGCATGAACTGGGACACGGTCTGTTCCATCTGGGAGATGAATATAATTATAGCACTGTTCCTGTAGATGAGTGGAATTACACTACATCACTGAATATGACTGCAACAAAAGATCCCACGAAAGTGAAGTGGAAGCAGCTGCTTGGCTTCCGTAATACCTATACCTGCCCGCATCTTGACTACTATCCTTATACCTATAATTCCAGCAGGGATTGTCTGATGCGAGAGACCTTTCAGAATGATTTTTGCGATGTGTGCAAGCTACAGGGCATAAAGGTCATGAGTCAGCTCATTACAAATCCCCCTGCGCTTTATGTGGCTGTTCCTGAGGTGAAAAAGTATATCGGCGGTTACAGAAATCCCACAAAAGATCCTTCTGCCTTTGAGGCAGCGAATTCCTCCGCATATGCGAGCTATCAAAATGACAGGAATAGCCGTCTATTAAGCGGCGGCAGTAAAAACAGCTTTGATTATAGCAGCATGAAGGGGCAGCAGGTTGAGCTGCGCACCATTATACAAAATCTTTCGAATACCCAAGCGAAGACTGTGACCCTGCGCCTGTGGTGGAACATTCCAACGGCGAAAAAGCGGTCACGACAGATGGGGAGCAGGTTTTCACTACGCAGGAGTTTGACATCCCTGTTTGGAAAGAGAAAAGCAAATTCTGGACAAAGGGTGCGTTGGATTACGAGGGCAGCGACTTTAATTCCGGCCTTGTCAACTGCTCTCTGGTTTACACGATTCCGGAGAATGCCATTCTGCAATCCGGCGATACCATCGGCTTTGAGATTGTAGATCATGCGACAGGCGAGGTATTGGCTGATGATGATACGGAGCAGCAGCGCTATGTCAATGTCACCATCCAATATCAGCTGGAGGATGGCACAGATGTTCCAAACACCATGCCGACTACCTTTACTGTTCCGGTAGGCAAAAAGGTTGATTGGCAGCCGCCGCAGGAACTGCACGGCTACACTTTTGTTAAAGCGGAGGGGATGGAAAATGCTGTCCCGAACAGTGGTATGACGATTCGTTATATTTATAAAAGGTCTGAGGAACGCCCCGAGCCGCCGGTGACAAAAAATTATACGGTGCAATACAATTGGGGCTCTGTATTCCCGACAGGCGCAACGCTGCCGCTAAATAGCAGCTCCTATTCGAGTGTGCAACAGGCGAAGGCGGCTGTGGATAAGAAATATACCTCCACAACACGCATTCAGGCACAAAAGGATGGTAAAAACGGCACATGGGCTTTTTCGGGCTGGGATGCCGGCAACCTAAACGGCACAACCGTGGTATTCCGTGGAAGTTGGAGTTTTACGGAGGATACAGCGCCGATAACGCCTCCGAGCGGTACAGCAAGCTACAAGATTACCGCAACGGCAGGTATCGGTGGAACAATCTCTCCCGGTGGCACGACAACGGTATCTGCCGCAGGTCAGCTTACATATACAATCAAGGCGAACGAAGGATATTATATTGCGGACGTAAAGGTGGATGGTTCGGAAGTGACAGCAACCACAAGCTACACCTTTAGTGATGTGAATACTGATCACACCATAGAAGTTACCTTTAAACAGGAAAGCCAGACACCGGATGTGCCGGATGTGATTGCACCAAGCATAACCACACAGCCTGGAAATGCGACAGTGAAGGTAGGTGAGACTGCGTCCTTTACCATAGCAGCAAGCGGTACAGATCTTACCTATCAGTGGCAGATAGACAGAAATGATGGGAAAGGATGGGTAAACATTGACGGTGCAACGGCAACGAGCTATACCACATCCACAGTCAATATAAGCTGCAACGGATTTAAGTATAAGTGTGTTGTTTCAAACAGCGCAGGAAACGTAGAGAGTAATTCCGCAACATTGACCGTACAGGATGCGGGCGGTTCCGATAATCCTGACACACCGAATAACACCTATCAGATTATTGATGGAGCAAACAGTAGTTGGACGCATGACAGTGATGGTAATATCACCATCGGGGTAACGGAGACTTCTCCAAGTTTACCGGAGTTAAGGTGGACGGAAATTTGATAGACAGGAGCAACTACACTGCAAAGGAAGGCTCTACCATTATCACACTGAAAGCTTCCTACCTGAATACACTTTCGGCAGGAACCAATACAGTTGAAATCCTTTGGACGGATGGTTCTGCAAGCACCACATTTACCATCAAAGCAAATACCTCTGATAACAGTAATAACAACCAGAATGTCAATAACAATAGCGATTCCTCTGATGACAAGCCATCGAGTGGAACTGATAAGAAGGATGTGACTGCACCTAAAACCGGGGACAACACACCGAGTGTATGGCTGTTTATACTATTAATTCTTTCCGGAACGGGATTGATTATTACTGTAAAGAAACGCAGAGAAAATTTGAATTCATAGAAACGATAGTTAAAAAATGAAACGAGAAAATAACCATGGAGAAGGCGGGCATGTATGTCCGTCTTTTTTTCAAAGAAAACACAACAGGGAGTGTACGCTGCGGAAGAGGTGAAAGAAAAGACACAGACGGAATCAAAGCAGAAGGCGTGTATGGGAATGGAAATGGAAATTTCTTCTCAATCAGGTAAATCCTAAAAATGCAATGCGCTCATTTGGAACATTTGTTTCTAAGATTGATTGGTCGAAGTCAGATTCCTTAAGAGAACTGTTTAGACCATTTGAGCATCTTGGGACAGAAAAGATATATGCTTTATAGACATAAAAAGCAAGATTGAATAGCAACCCTCCCAAAGTTGCGCATTTGCAACCAATGTTTTCTTTACTTTCAGCCACCTGTCGGTATAATTTTGGGTATAAATTGAATTGGAGGTATTTATTTTGATAGGTGACAATATTAAGTTTTACAGAAAAAAGAATCAGCTTACACAGGATGACATTGCTGAGGCATGTAATGTGACAAGACAGGCGGTGTCGAAATGGGAGAACGGGGATTGAGATATAATAGTGACAAGCTTAAGAAAGCCTTATAAATAGGGCGTTTCAGAGGTTAGTCCATTGTATCAATTTTAATCAGTTACGGTAAAAAAGGTGGAGAAAGGCACCTGTAAAAACTGAATATGAAACCAAGAGTGGGTATGGACTACACCATCTTAAGCTTAGACTTCGATAAGAAGTTAGTTTGGGATGGTGTATTTTTTTACCCTTCCGATGCGTGGCTGCATTGGAACAAGTAGTGACAGCATTTCCTTAAGTTTGGTCACTTGTAGAGGAAATGCTTAGAGAGGAGGTCCTGTATGGGATTAGGAAGCATTTTGATTGCAGTAGTGAAGTTCCTTTTGAAGAGTGTACTTTTTGTATTGAAGGCAGTTCTTTATGGAGGAAAGTTGTTTTTGTTGTTATTCGTACTGGTTGCAAGAGTCTTTCTGATTTTTGCAAAAGCAGCAGTACCACAGTAGAAGGGAGCGATTTGTATGATGAAAAAGGTATGGTTAATGTTGGTGTTGTGTAGTCTTATGGTGGCTGTAGGGTGTTCTAATAGGGCTGTAAGGGAAGATATGCAGGCGGTACTGTGGATATGACAGAGTGTGTGGATGTGACTGAGGATGTATCAGATTCAGAGACGGATATATTATCAGAAGCGGTTGCTATTATAGAAGATGCTATAGCCACTACCGAAGAAAACACGGATTTGACTGAGCAGGAGCAGGTTGTTGAAACAGAAAAGGAAGAAGCGACATCGCAGACATCTTCCGAGGAAGATATGCCTGTTAATCCACAGGGAACTGAACAGCAGGAGAGTTCAACGGAGCAATCTACTCCGACACCATCTGTAAGTGAAGAATCGCAAACGCAGGAAGCAACAACACAGGAACCAACAACGCAGGAGCCGACTACGCAGACACCAACCACAGATGAAGCTGAGACAGATGACCGTGGCAATCCTGCTGACGGGAGTCCGGTATTTGAGATTACCTTTGAGATACCGCAGGCAGAGTATGTAGGGTATGATGCTGACCGTGTGGCGAGACTTGCCATTGATAAGTGTAAGGCGGCAGGATGATTTCTCTTCCTGAAAATCTGGACAATCTGTTGGCAGAGGGGAAGATTACACAGGTAGAATACAACGAGTATTACCCTTATGATGGTTGCGGTTATTATTCCGTATTTGTGGAAACTAATCTGAACCTTGCTTCCACCATTAGTAGAAGAAGGCTTTACAGTGAAGAAGAGATAGCGGATTACATAGCCGGAATGATGGTACTGGAAGTAGACCCGTATTTTTACATTGAATGTGCAGGAGTGTATCAGGGTACGCATACGGATTTCTATGAGTTTCGGTGCTATCGTTAAGGCAGATTTTAGGAAAGGGGGCGATATGCCATGGGAAGGATTAAGATTCCTTATGTGGAAAGGGACGGAATATTATATCCGGTGCTGACAATTCCGAAGGATATGGAGCTGTCGGCAGTAGGGAAGTACGGATTGCTGTGGTTGTCCTATATGAAGGAAAATCATAAGCAGAGGTACAGAACCCTTGCAAGGCTTGGATGTATTAACAGTCAGGCACATGAGGTAAATGAAGAGGCTTACAAAATGCTTGATACCATTACCAGTCAGCATTTGAAAAAGCATCCGCCTGAACATCCCGGCTCCACAATGGAAATGTGGAAGCTCAGGGAACAGGCAAAAAGCATTGCAGAAGAAGTAGTGCTTTCAGATATTGTTTATCAGTATCATTAGGAAGTTTAGTTTAAGAGGAAGGTGGTGGCTTAGCTGCCACCTTTTATCGGTAGAAGATTATTTTGGGACCGGCACCCGAATTGCCGGAGAAAGAGGTTTATATGAGAGAATCTATAAGAGAAAGAAGTAACATGAACACAAACGAAGCAAATGGCATTAAGCTTGTAGACGGACTTATGCCAAGACTGATTGCCATTGACCACGGCTGGAGTTCCATAAAGACACCAAACTTCATTTTTGAGAATGGAATTAAGGAACTTAAGACCATGCCGGCAACGAAGGAGAATGTACTGGAATACAGGGGAAAGATTTATGTTGTTGGTCAGGGAAGAATGGGAAAGCAGGAAACTAAGACGGAGAATGACAACTATTATCTGCTGACGCTGGTTGCGATTGCCAGGGAGATAAAAAGGGTTGGCTATTCAACCGTGCAAAAGGTGGATTTGGCTGTTGGAGTTCCGCTTACCCTGTACGGAAAAGAGAAGAAGGCATTTAAGAACTATCTGAGAGCTAACGATAAGGTAGGGTTTCATTATGAGGGCGTCAGATATGTCATTCACTTTGGAAAGGTCAGGGTATTTGCTCAGTGTCACGCAGCCATTGCAAACCGAATGGATGGCATGGACAGACTGACAGCGGTTGACTGTGGTTCCTGGACGTTGGATATTATGTCGGTAGTAAATAAGGTTCCTGTGCTTGATGACTGCCACACCTATCAGCTGGGACTGATTACAGCCATTGACCGTATTCAGAAGGAATGCTATGCAGTCCATGGAAAGGAGATTCCGGAGTATATCATCAATGAGGTGATTGAAAAGGGAGATACCGATGCCATTGCAAACAATAAGGCTGCCATTATGGATACCATTAATGCGGGTCTTAAGCGTTACGCTCTTGAGGTGGAAGCAAAACTTCGTGAACTGAAAATCGACTTTGACTTTACCAATGTGGTGTATGTCGGAGGCGGTGCAGGTGTTATGAGGCGTTTTGGAAGCTGTACCGGTGACAATGTGAGATATGTAACGGATGTCCGTGCAAATGCTCTTGGTTATCAGTACCTTGCACAGAATCTGGTGTAAAGGGGGTGGAGCTATGGCTGCAAAAACAGTAGCGTTTCGTATCAACGAAAAACCGTGAGGATCAGGAGATTATGGACTGGTTGGACGAGGTGGTAATTCAACAGCAGATTTATGAATCTTATACGGAAGCATTAAAGTGGGCAGTGCTGTCTTTCCTTCGGGGAGAGGCGAAAAGCAGGGAGCAGCTTGATATGTTGGAAACCGTGCAGAGGTTTGTGAAAGACTATGCCGAGCAGAGCAGGGTTGAAATCGAGAAGATTGTGCAGAATGCAATCACTCAGACCCTTGCAACAGTTGTAGGAGCTATGGGGCATCAGGGGTTTTGTTATCCGCAGATGCAGGTGCCAATGCCCTACGCTCCGATGCAGGCTATGCCTGTGAATGTGGTACAGCAGACTACACCAACAGAGATGGCAACCGAATCCGCAAAGACTGAAACCGCAGAAGAGGAGTATGAATTGCCTGAAAATCTGCTGGGGTATTCAGATGAACCGATGGATGGTGGTACTGCCGCCTCTCTGGCTGCCATGTTCGGCGATGATGATGACGAGGATTAGGCTGAAAACTGTCAAACAAACCGTAAAACAGAATAGGAAAAGTGATAGAAACTGTTAAACATTTAGGAAGAAAAACGACAAATGTGTTTAACAGTTTTTTTATTGCCCTTTTTATCTGTATAACGGTCTGTATAACAAGAGCAGGATTTTGGCAAAAAGTGTTTAACGCTTTTGCCGATATGCCTGCTTTTTGTTTTACAGGAAATATGCAGAAAAGGATATTTTCTCGTGAAATATAGGTATTTATATCGGGGTTTTAGGGGCAACAGCCCCTAACAAGATTGGAAACGCATTGCGATTTCCGTATCTTGCAGTTTTTATCTGAAAGAAATTCTGTCCATTTCGTTAGGGAGAGATTTCAGAAGCGGTTCCTGTAGAAATGCATGGGAGCATTGAGCGGAACAGAAAACAGATAAGCAACAGATTTTAATGATTGGAGGAATTTACGATGAAGGAGAAACAGATAACAACAAAGAGTCGGACGGCAAGGCAGAACCGAACCTTCCGTCTGTCGGATTATGAATCAAGGAAGCTGTCCGAGGGTGCAAAGGCTGCCAGGATGAATGAAAGTAAGTATGTGCGCGAGCTTATCATTCATGGCGGTGTGGATGCAACGCACGCAGAGGACAGAAGGAACCTTATCAGGCAGGTTAGTGGCATTGCCACCAATATCAATCAGATGGCAAAGCACTGTAATGAAACCGGATGGTTTGGGAGTACGGATGCACGCAGGATGAAAGAGGCTTTGGATGCAGTTTTGGAGCTTCTTAAGGAACTGATAGAAAGGTGGAGATAGGTTTGGCAATTACAAAGATTATGTATATGAAGGCAGGAAAGGCGGGGAATGTGGCGGCACACTTAAAGCATTCTCTTGAATATATCTGCAATGAGGCGAAGACGGAGAACAGAAGTCTGGTGGCGGTATAAACTGCCTGCCGGATTATGCCTACGAGCAGATGATAGGCACGAAGGAGATGTTTGGACAGGTCGGTGGCAGGCAGGGATATCACTTTATCATATCCTTAAAGCCGGGAGAAGGAACCACAGAGCAGATGTATGACATTGTGCAAAGGTTTGCCGAGGAATTTTTAGGTGGTGAGTATGAAGCGGTATTTGCTGTTCATACGGATAAGGATCATCTTCATTCACATCTTGTGTTTAACAGTGTGAATATGATTAACGGCAGGAAGTACGACTATAGAAAAGGGGACTGGAAAGATATCATACAGCCCATTACCAACAGGCTGTGTGAGGAATACGGCTTGTCCATAGTGGCTGCGGAGTACAGTAAGGACCCTGTGAATATGAATCGTAAGCAGTGGGAGAAGGAGCAGAGCTGGAAAGATTCATAACGGGAGATATGCTGTATTGCAGGAATAAGGCAGAAAGCTTTGAAGAATTTGTTTTCCTTATGGAAAAGCTTGGCTATGAGGTAAAGGTAGGTGCCCATATTTCCGTAAAAGCAGATGGCATGAGGCGAAGCAGAAGGTTGGATACGCTTGATGAAGAGTTTTCGCTACAGAATTTGCAGGAATACTACGAACAGCCGCACCCTTACAAGTATGTGGCACTACCAGTATATCAGCCGGGATATGCTCTTATAAAGAAACCAAAGAATGCATTTCAGCAGAGATATTATGGGAAACTGTACCGGATGTGTGTGGTGCAGAAGTATCGTTTTCAGTATAAGTACACAAGGTATCAGCAGGACCTTATCCGTATGAAGGAGTTGCAGGAGGAGTATCTTTTTCTCAACCGTACCGGTATAAACGGGTGGAATGATGTGTTTGATGTAAAGCGTGTGGCAGAGAGAAAGATAGCTGATATTGATGCAAAAAAGAAGGAGCTTTATAACGAACATGCCCGTCAAAAGTACCAGTATGAAAAGGGTGGGGATGTTACTGTTTATCTGTATCACGAAGCACACTACAGGGAACAGCTGGCAGAACTTAAGGAGAAGCGTAAGGAAGCTAAAAGTGAGCTTGGAACCATTAACCGTTGTCTAAGCGAAAGTACCTACGCACATTTGGAGATACCAGATGATGTGGATATAGAGAATCTTTATGTGGTGGATGTGCCGGAGTTTGAGAGTGAAACGATTTCTTATCCTGAATATGAAGCCTATGAGGAGAAAACGGTTGAAACGGAAAGCACCGTTTATGGGCCGGCGGAGAGAACGGAGCCATTTGTGGAACCAACAGTTTCCTTAGTATCGGAAACGATAACGGAGCCGGTATCAGAAACGGTTCCGTTATCCGAAGCTTTTTCAGAGGATACAGAGGGATTTGCAGAGCGGGTTGCTGAGGAAGTAGTGGAAGAAACTTATCATCGGTAAATGAGCCGGAGATGACAAAGGAACGATACGAAACTCTGACGGATAAGGAAAAGGTTGAATGGATTGGTCTGGAAGATTGTGATGTGCAAGAGAGAATTCACAGATTTGTTAGCAAGATGAATTCGATAGGTATTGTATACAAGTATAGTGCTGATATGCTGGATGAATTTATTCGTTTAGAGGCTGTATCGAAGGATAAGAAGTCAGAACAACGAGAGGAAGCGGATATTATATTGCAAAGAGATTATGAGAATAAAGGAAAAAGTAGGTAATGGTAGAGGAGGTTTTTACACAAGTGTGGAGTAAACCTCCTTTTGTTGTTTTGTTAGGGGCGGATGGTTGTGTAATAGGGGCGAAAAGCAATATTACCTATAGAAATGTAGTGTTTACAAGGAGGAAAAGTTGATGTATTTAGAAAAGGTACAAGCGGAAGAAAGGCTAAGGGAGTATGAAAAAGAGATGGAATTGCAGGAATTATCTGTAAGAACAATTCACAAATATCTTACAGATATCAGGCAATGGTTAGAAAAAGTAGAGGAAACAGTTATTACGAAAGAAATGATAGTTTCGTATAAAAAAGAATTAAAAAAGAAATATAAGGCGGCAAGTGTAAATTCAAAAATTATTTCAATTAATCGTTATCTTAGATGGCTTGGGTTCTCAGATGTGGTAGTGCGTACAGAGCGTATACAGGCACCAAATATTTTAGACAAAATGATAAGTAAGGAAAATTATTTTGCAATGTTAAAATATGCAAAGGATACCGGAAGAATAAAGCTGTATCATATTATGAGAACGATAGCTGGAACGGGATTACGAGTTGGAGAATTAAAGTATGTGACGGTCGGTGCTATCACAGATGGGTATACCCAAATCTGGAACAAGGGAAAATATAGGTATATATACTTTTCAGAACGCTTGTGTATTGAATTATTGCAATATTGTAATGATGTTGGCATAAGGGAAGGAATAGTTTTTACCGGCAGGAAAGAGGGGAAAGTTATAACTTCGGCTGCGGTGTGGAAGGGTTTAAAAAACATTGCCAAAGGAATAGGAATACCAGAGGAAACGGTGTTTCCACATTCTTTTAGACATTTATTTGCAAAGAATTACATGGAAAAGGTAGGGGATATAACAGAGCTTGCCGATATTTTGGGGCATAGTCGATTGGAAACTACTTGGATTTATACAAAAACATCATCTTCGGAAAAAAGAAAACGATTGGAATTACTTGATTTGTAAGTTGATATAATACGACATTATATCAAATATGTCAACAGAAAAATTAGTAAATAATACAAGAAAATCAAAGCACGGAAGATTGATTTTTGTGCAATGTATCTGTTATGTACCTGTCTTGCGAATGCAAATACCAATAATGAGTTGATATAATGTCGTATTATATTTATGCTGGCAAACATATAGAAATATACAGGTACAAAGTAGATGATTAAGACAGTTTGGTTATGATAGTTGGGTTGCAATGAAAAAGTGCTATGTTTTAATTTAGTGTTAGTAGAAGAATAAGTGTGTTATAAGAAAAGAAACGGGTTATTCTGACAGTGAAAATGTGTATTTAGTGTATAGCAAGGGAAGATTATTCGAAATATTATTTAAAATCAAGATTTGAATTTTATATAGAGCAAATAAACAACTAAGGTATGAATCGAAAACTTAACAGTTTGCGATTTATATAAATTTTGAAGGGAGGAAAAGACATGAAAGAATATCATTCTCCAGCCACATTAAGATTATCAAGTGTTGATAACGAGTATGGTCTGGCAATTGGCGCAGTTGTACTGTGGGCAATTGGAATTGTATTTGGATGGGTATGGCCCGCTACATAATTTAGTAATAGAAAATACATTTATTATATTTTCTAATCTGTGACATGTTTTTACATGTCACAGATTCTTTTGGTATAGATTCTTGTGTTAGTTATGTTATCTATCTTGAAAAATGTATTGCTTTAAGATAGGGCTAAAGTGTGACATTTTTTAAGGTTAATATGGTTTTATTGATGTGCTAATATAATTCAAATATTTAAGATATGACTCTAAATTAAAATTATCAAAGGCTTTCGGAATAAGAGGAGTATAAAATGGAAGATGTGATGAAGAATGTAAAACCAACTATAGTAGGACGAATAAGAAAAGAAGCGTTCGGCGGAATATATTATGAAAGAGATAGATTGGTAATTGAACTGTTAAATGACTCTGCATATGAAATATTATCACTATGTCAGCAAGGAAAGACTCAAGAAGAAATTGAACAGTATCTGTTAAGCGAGTATGAAGCAGATCCACACTTGATTAAAGATGATTTGCAGGAGTATTTATCATATTTAACAGCAAGTAAATTTATTCAAAATGGTAAAGATGTTAAAAAAGATGTATAAATATGAAAAAGATTCCTACGCAAGATATGTATGATAGAAATTATACATTGGGATTACCACCATATGTTCTTTCGGCGCCATTAAAGGTATTGATTGAATTAACACACATTTGTAATTTGAAATGTGTTCATTGTTTTGCAGATGCGGATTTCTGTAAATATAACGAAAAGGGATATATTGAAGGAGAGTTAACAACACAGCAGTGGTATAAGGTAATAGATAATATTTTAGAGGCTGGTGTTTTTGAAATTCTGCTTTCGGGTGGCGAGGCTACTATGCGGAAAGATTTATTGGATATAGCAAAGTATATTCAGAGCAAGGGAGCTAGTATTGTCTTTTGTCGAATGCTACATTGATTGATGATAAATTAGCAAAAGGGTTAAAATCAACAGGATGTGAAAAAGTAGAGAGCAATATGGATGGTTATGATGCGAAAACATATGATTGCTTTAGAGGAGTAGCGGGTTCTTTTGATGCAACAATTCGAGGAATTAAAGCATGCATTGAAAATGGAATTCCAGTGAGATGCAATGTAATGGAAACAAAAATGAATATTTTTGGTTTGAAAAAGATTGTTGATAAGGCTTATGAGATTGGGGTAAGAGAGGTGTGTGTAGTTCCTCTTGAAAGTGGTGGAAGAGCTAAGGTTAATACACAGTTGGCCTTTCAAGAAGATGATGTGGAGGAATTGCGTGCATTTTATAAGGATGTAGTACAGTGGTTTGACGAAAAATATGGAGAGACTGACATGGTGTTATGTACTCCTAATATGTTAAATATTGGTGATGAAGGCAGATATGCAAAGGTATTTGATTCCAGTGGGATAATGCCAGCATGCGGTGCTGGGAAAATACATTGTACTGTCGATCCATATGGAGATGTAAAACTTTGCCCCTCTGACGAGCATGTGTTAAAGGAAGAAAAGAATAATTTATTAGAAAAAGACATGAAGCAGATATGGAAGGATTCATCTGTGTTGAATTGGATTAGAGGCGCAGAGTTTATAAAATGTCAAAGGTGTGGTGAACGATGTGAATTCAGTTGTCCTTTGGCGAGAAAGGAAAGAAAAGAGGAATTTATTTGTTCCTTTAAACAGGTAATGCATTGAAGACGATTGTAACGAGTGAAAATTTGGAACAATGGATTGGTGGAGAAATAATTGTACCAAAAGAATTTGAAACACTTAATTCTTTTCAGGCACCGATTTCGTTGGTTTGGGAACTTACAGGAAAGTGTATGTCTAATTGTATCTATTGCTCTGGTGGGTTTCCTAAAAAGACTAATGATATGACTAGTGAGCAACGCATGAAGTTGGCTGATGAATTAATAGCTATGAAAATTTTTATGATTTCTTTATCAGGGGGAGATCCCTTACTGTGCAATGATTTAGAAAGATTGGTAGAAAAATTTACTGATGCAGGTATATCTACAATGATTTGTTCGCCCGGATTGTTAATTGACGAGATGCAAATAGAAAGATTATGTAGAAATTCGTTAGTGGCTTTTAATATTTCGTTGGATTCGGTAAATTCAAAGATTAATGATTATCAGAGAGGGCGCGAAGGGGCATGTGATTCAGCAAAGAGGTTGATTTCCTATATAGATAAATACGGCTTGGGGAAAATATTTACCAGTGTTGAAATGGTTATTACTAAGAAAAATAAGAAAGAGATTGAGCCTTTGGTCCAAGAAATGATAAATCATAATGTGAACGAAATTCGTATACAACCGGTTGTAGCTATGAATTATATGACCTACGATAAAGGTTTGGCATTAAATTTTGAAGATATTGATGAAATTCAAAAAGAAATTGAAAGAGTGACAAAAAAATATGCTATAAATAATGCAAAAGAGGGTATGTTATGCGTGAGATTTGTTGATCAATCTAAAGCGGTAATAAAGGGAATGAAGGATAAAATCAATTGGGGTGGAATTATTTCGCCGGAAGGTGATTTAATGTTGAATGGATATATTCCGTATATCTATGGAAATCTATTTGAATATGCTGATTTTCAAGACGCATGGCAAAAGGGATTTGCAAAAGGTTGGGAAATAATTCAGAAAGATGAAACACTTCAAAATGTAAAGAACATAATTGATTTGCAAAAATTATTTAAAGAGAAAGGATTTGTGAAAAAAGATATGAGTAAGTTTATAAATGTATTTGGAAATACTAACGCGGATATAAGTACAGTTACAGAAGGGGATAATTTCATTCAATTTGCCAATGCGAATCTGGTGCCTAAAGGGGGATTTTCAGCACCTTTATATGTAATGTGGGAATTGACGAGCGGGTGCCCTAACAAGTGTATTTATTGCTATAATGATTCTCACAACCGAAGAACTCAGGAATTATCTTCGAAAAAGAAAATGGAAATTGCCAATCAGTTGATTGAAGCTGGAATTTTTCAAGTTTGTTTAACAGGAGGGGAGCCTTTGGCATGTCCTGAGTATTTGGACTTGTTGCGTTATTTTAGGACTAATGGTGTACTTGTTGGAAGTATTTTTAGTGGTGGATGCATGACGCCGGCTAAGATTAATCAAATTTGTGAATATGTAAGTATGATTCAAGTTAGCTTAGATGGCTCTACAAGTGAGATTCATGACAGGGTACGTGGACGTGAAGGATCTTTTGATGAGGCAGTAACTACAATTAAGGCCTTTGTAGCAAAAGGAAAGCAAGTAAAAGTTTCTTTTGCTACAACGAAATACAATATTGATGATTTAGAGAATACATATAAATTATGTGAGTCATTAGGAGTTAGCTCTTTTCGAACCCAGAAACTTTCCATATCTGGTCGTGTAAAAGGGCATGAGGAAAGTATCTATGCTACGGAGAAGCAGATTAGGAGATTTGAGACATTTATTTATAATCAGCGTGGTAAAGGGATACCAATTGAGTTTAGAAGTCCTGCAGAGCATGTTCAATTTGGTGTTAAAAATGGATATGCAATTGTTGCACGTATTAATTCAGAAGGATTGGTGGGTATATCACCGTATATTGATGCATATTTTGGTGATTTGAAAAAAGAGTCTTTAAAGGAAATTTGGGATCGTATGAAGATGGGGTGGCATAATCCTGAAATGTTAGAACTTGCTAAGAAGATGGATGAACGAGGAAATGGCACATTGATAGACACTTTAGAAGAAAGATTAATGATAGGAGAGGTATAAATGAATACATTGCAAGAGAATAAAATTCCAGTTAAGTTAAATTTTAGATGGAGATTAGATGGAGAGAATAATGACTATATTATATATCAACACCCGGTAACAGGAATGTTAGATATTTTGAATCCTGTTGCAACAGATATTTTCATAAAGTGCGATGGTAAGCATACAATTGGAGAAATCGCTAATCAGATGATGGAGGAATATAAGGGCGTTACAAGAAGTACATTGTTGGATGACATATATGCTTTTATTCAGCATATGATTGATGAACGCGTATTTTTTGTGGTGGAATAAAGGTTAGAAGGAGGAAATTATGATTTATCAAATTTGTGAAAAAAAAGATGTTCAAGTGTTAATAAGGTATTTATTCGAACACAAGGATGAGATTACACCATCTGCTATTGAACAGATGTATATGAATGAATCAGCAGTTGGTATGCGTATTGAACATAAAATGGAAATCTCAATTCTTGCTATTGATGATGAGAGTCATGAAGTTCAAGGTGTGATATCTGCGATTAGTCCTAATGTTGACCAAATCTGGACGATTGTGGCATTGCATGTGCTGGAAAAATCTAGACGACATTCTGTAGCAACTAATCTAATAAAAAAATTGAAGGAAGAATTGCAGAAGAATTATAATAGTGCAAAATGTCAAGTTTCTCTGTATAACAGTAACAGAAGAACAGTAGCCTGTCTGATTATTAACGGATTTGAAATAGAGGGGAAAATATCAGCGATTGAAAAAGAGAAGGAACTCATTGTGTTTGGCTTGATATTACAGTAATTGATAAAGTTGAAAATAAGTATATGTTTAAAGTCAGAGACTAAACCTCATTAGTCTCACAGATATGTATTGTGTGCTTTTTTCAAAATGTTGTTTTTAATAGCTGGTTGTGATATAATTGCAACAAATCTATACACAAGATTTTTTATGATAGGAAGCTTTGATAATGAAGGAAAATACGAATATGTTAAGTGTAAATGAAGTATCAAAATCATATCCGGGAAAGGAAAATGCACTAAAAGAAGTAAGCTTTCAAGTGGATGCTGGCGAAATATGTGGGTTAGTTGGCAATAATGGAGCGGGGAAAAGTAGCATTATTCGGTGTATTGTAGGAGCACAGGAAGCAGATGCAGGAGAAATATTTATCAATGGCAAATCATTAAAGAAAGAGAGTGTATTGTGTAAGGCAGAGTTAGGTTATATACCGGATAATCAAGCTGTGTATCACTATCTGACAGGACGTCAGTATCTTGATTTGATTAGTAGTTTTTATGATATTTCAAAAGCAGCTAAAGAGGAAAGAATTGCAAATTTGGTATATATGCTACAGATGGAAGATGTAATACATAAACCTGTTTCTGCTTATTCGAGAGGGATGAAGCAGAAATTATTGATTATGGCAGCTATTATTCATGAACCTAACTTGATTGTAATGGATGAGCCTTTTACAGGCTTGGATCCGTCTACAGTAGAACAGCTGATTAAAGTGATTAATGCTGAACGAGAGAGAGGGGCAGGTATTTTGTTTTCTTCGCACATGCTTGATATTGTGACAAGGATTTCAGATAAAGTAGTAGTAATCAAAAATGGTAATATTCTGATAGATGATGAAATTGCAAATGTAAATCATTCCGGCTGTTTGCAAAAACTGCTAGTAGGAGAGTCAAATGAAAGTGCTGAATAATATTCTGAAAATGGAAATGTCGAACATCCATTTATTAAAGCCGAGCAAAAATGTGAGGATGAAAGAACTCTTTCTCTGGTTCTTTATTTTTGGAATTATGGTACTGTATGGGGGCATATTACTGACCCAAATAAAAAAAAACGCAGATAATCGAGAATTCTTTATTTTATGTATATGGACTTTCTCTTGTTGCGGCAATATACGATTACGGGATTAATATAAAAAGAGTTTTATATGATTATGAACAATATGTACTAATTTCATATCTTCCAGTAAAAACATTTTATATTGTTTTGGCAAAATTAATGACAACAGTAGTAATGACACTGAGATGGAATATTGTTGTTGGTTTTTCTTATACCATTGTTTATGTTTTTCAAAGAAATTTGCCTGCAACGTATATTATTTTGGGATTATTGTTATTGATATTTGCTTCATTTTTAATTTCTGTGTTTGGAAGTTTGCTAGAATTTTTGTTTCAAAAGTCAAAGTGGTTTGGAATATTCGGGATTCTTGTGGAAGTAATAATAACTGGTCTTGTAGGATATGGGATTGCTTGTAGTTCTCAAAAGGGATTTTATAATATTTGTGATGTCTTTTTTTGATAATCATGATTGCTGTGGAAATGACTCTTTTGCTGATAATAGCATATAAAATTAGTTGTAACTACGGTGATACATTGAGAAATTTGGAATGGAAAAGAGAATCAAATCGGAACAAAAATTTAAAATTGACTGGAGTAACTTCCTCAAAAGCATTGTATAGGAAAGAAAAAGCTGCATTCTATAGTTCAAAAGTATATGCAATGAATTCTTTGGCTCCGATAATAATTTTTTCGATATTATTAATGATTTTTTGTGTGATTCCAAAAGAATTAATGCATGAATACCTAACGAAGACAGGCTATATGAATGAAATTAACGGAGTATTACCTTTATTAATTTGCTTTGTATTTGGGGTTGCCAACCCGACTTATTGTAGCATATCTATAGAAGGAAAATGCTTGGATGTATTAAAGAGCAAACCCATTAGATTCAAAAAAATATTGCATTCGAAAATAAAAGTGTTTTTGGTATGTAGTTTACCTTTTGCAATAATTGATAGTATTGGTTCTGTATACGCAATTGGCAAGGAAATAGATATTATAAAAATGATAAGTGTATTTCTGTGCCTAATAACTTTTATAATTGTTATGGGAAATGTAGGAATTCTTTTAGATCTCTTGCTGGGAAGTACTGAGTGGGAAAATCCTATAACAGTTATTAAACAAAGTATTACAATGCCCTTGCAGATGTTATGTGCATCTGTTTTGTTGTGTATTCCAATGGAATGTGTTTTTTTGCACTTATTAAGTAATCAAGTGTTATATTTCATGACCGTTTTGTATTTAATGCTTATTGAAGTTTATGTATACAATATTACGAAGAAAGTTGCGATGAAAAAATTGGGGTTATAGGAAAGGGGAAGATGACAATGATGACTGGTGAATTATTGATAATTGTGATACCTATTGTAGTAGTGGAGGTTATTTTAGCAATTTTGGCTTTGCTTGGAATTCATAGGATGTATGGTTGCAGAAATGGTAACAAGACTGTTTGGACTGTTATAGTTCTTTTGATTCAAATAATCGGACCAATTTTGTACTTTGTATTTGGAAAGGGTAATGGAGACCAATTATGAGTATTGTATTAGAAGTAAAAGGAATAAGTAAAGCATTCAAGAAAAAGCAAGTTATTTCGAATCTTTCGTTTGCAGTGTTACAAAATACAATCATGGGTTTTGTTGGGCGAAACGGAGCAGGAAAAACTACAACCATGAAAATGATTATGAAGTTTTTGTATCCTGATTCTGGGACAATTACATTTTTGGGTAATGATATTACAAAAGGGAAAGGTGTTTGTTACACTAAAATAGGTTACCTTCCGGATGTACCAGAATTTTATGAATTTTATACGCCGATGCAATATTTGATGTTTTGTGGTGAAATTAGTAAGATGCGTAAAAAAGAGTGCAAGGAAAAGGCAGAAGAACTTATTAGGTTGGTGGGGCTTGAAAATGATAAGAATAGAAAAATTAGAGGATTTTCAAGAGGGATGAAGCAGAGACTTGGCATAGCTCAAGCGTTGTTGAATGAACCTCATTTACTGATTTGTGATGAACCAACGTCGGCACTAGATCCAGTAGGTAGAAGAGAAATTTTAAATTTATTAAAGAAAGCGAAGGAACAGACGAGTATCATCTTTTCGTCTCATATTTTATCAGATGTTGAGGAGATAAGTGATTATGTAGGTATTCTTGAGAATGGTAAGTTATTGCGATATGGAACTATTGATGAATTAACCAAGACAGATGAAAGTGTGAAAATCAGAGTCAGTTGTCAGGATGAAACGGAAAGAAAACGTTTGGTTAATGATGCTCGACAGATTATTAAGTTCGCAGAATTACAAGAAGAAAATAATGATGTATTCATTAGGTTAGAGACAAAGGAAATAGTTCCTGAATTATTTAAATGGATTGGGGAACAAGAATATCAGATTAACGGAATTCAGAGGATTGAAAGAACCTTGGAAGATACTTATATGGAGGTTGTGCAATGAAAGGGTTTTATGCGTATCTTAAAAAAGAATTGTGGGAACAGGTTGCAACATTTAAGGTGCTGATAGTTGTTCTTTTGTTTTTTTGTTAGGCGTAATAAGTCCAATTGGAGCAAAGTATACAACCGAAGTTATTGGTGCATTATCAACTGATTTAATTAATCTACAAATGCCAGACCCGACATATATAGATGCTTGGCTCAATATTTTAAAAATATTTCACAGTTAGGATTTGTCGTTTTTGTAATTATATTTTATAACACTTTAGGAAATGAGCTTATAAAAGGAACATTGATAATTCCGTTTTCTAAAGGATTAGCAATAAGAGAAGTTGTTAATGCAAAATTTTGTGCATTGGTCATTAATTGGACTGTATCACTTGTAGTTAGCTTTTTTTCATGTAGCTTGTACACGAAAGTACTTTTTCCGGATGTGAACTTTACTGGAGTGATGCCATTGCTATTTTGTTCATGGCTATTTGGCGTATTTCTAATTGCTTTAATTATATGCACAAATGTAGTCTGTAAAGGAGGTTATGTTAGCTTATTATTGATAGTAAGTTGTATAGGAGTTTTATTCTTGATTAATTTAATTCCCAAAATGAAAGAATATAATCCATTAAATATTGTGAATATTGATGTGGCTACAGCAATCAGTGGGGAAGTATATCATTTCGAAAAGAGCGGCATTGTAACGTTAGTTGCAATTGTTGTGGCTTTAATAATTTCTAATTTAATTGTTGGATTAAAAAAGGAATATTATAATTAATAACACCTTTTGTGTGTTCGTTTTTTAAATGTTAATTTGAGGGCACTTCGATCATAAAAGGGAACAGTTATGACATACAAAAGTCATTAGTTCTTCTGGTACGGAAGTACATGAATAGATTTATGCTAGCAAAAAGGATGTGGAATCGATTCATGTTGTTACTGATTCAGTGGTATGTAACCTTTTTTATAACAAAACTGATTCTTTACAATCAAAAAAGGATGTTTTACTTTTGCACGGGGTGAAGAATTACAATTTTCAATTGCAATCCAGTCGTTTCTGTGTTAACTGATTCTTTTTCTCAGAAACATTAATAAAAGTTAAAAATACGCGCGCATTGTCATATTCAAAAATACATTTTGAGCTAGTTATGATTATAATAAAACAACATCTCAAATCATAGGGAGGTTTCGTTTAAAAGCGAGATATGCATTAGGAACAAGGGTTTTATCGACACTTGCTCTTATCAAGCCAATACTGAAATTCCTCAAGGCTAATCTGTCCTTCTTCGCAGAGTTTACGCTTTTCACGGGCAGTTTTGCTCCATTCGGTAAATTCTTTTTTGGAAATATACATAGTACGTTTTCTGGAGTCCATCCGGCGGTATGCTTTTGTGTACGCCTGATGGATTTCATCATTTTCATGCTTCTTTACGAAGGTGTTGATGGCACCTACTTCTTTACAAGTCTTGCCACTGGCTGTATCAATGCGTTCACAATATTCGCTGTCCAATCTGCCGGAGGGGATGAAGAATCTGCCACAGTTTTTGCATTGCTTATACAATACATTTCCTTTGGCAAGATACATAAATTCATAACGGAACCAGTCCTGTACGGAGTTAATATCATAGACCTCACGGACGGGCATATTTTCATCGATGATTTTATTTACTATGTCTAAGTGGTTAAAAGCATGAACACCGATAGGCATAAGGTGCGTATTGAAGCTTGTGCTGGTATAGGTATCACGCATATTGTCCTTTGACTCCATGAGATATAGGTACTGTAAGGTATCATATTCAGAGAAAAGCTTATCCTTCATAAGAAGCATATCAAAATCTGCGGTTAATAAATCCTTCTGATAATCTAAAAATGCTGCGGTCATGCGTATACCATAGTTGATAAATTCTGCAATGTCATATAATCCGTCTGCTTCTTCCGGCATCAGAATGTCGGTATCCTCATCATAATTAAAAGCATTCCCTAAGATTTTTTTATAATGCTCCAGTGCAATGAACGGATAAAAGTTATATACAAACAGTTCCGTTACATACTGGAGAAAACAGCAGTTAACAAGGAACAGAAAGAAGTTGTCCTTTTGGAGTGCTGCCAGTGTGGAGTTTACAGCGGTTTGTGTAACATCCGTGAAATTAAAGCGGATAATACCATCTGCATCCGGTGCGGAAGCCTTTTGTTCAATCATGGTAGTAATGTTTTCGGACATATTTTTCATATAAGCAATGATTTCCTCTGTTTCCAATGCAATAAAATCAAGAATACTTGTACCAGCAGGGTATTCCTTTAATATCTGGAACTGCTCGCTCAGAGCAATCCGGTAGAAGGATGTTTTATTTTCATTATAGGTATATCCAATAGGGAAGTGGCACAGCACAGAGTGTGCTTCATCCATTTTTTTATCGATCTGTGCAATGCTGGATTCTGACAAATAACCCTTCTCTATAATCTCTTCCGTAGTAAATTTTCTATATCCTAACATATCCTTGATGGATTCAAAATTCTCATAAATGCCCATAATATCAGCCTTTCTTTGTTAAACATAGTATCGTAACTATAGCGAAAATCGCTAAAGTGTTAAACATAAAATAGCGATTATCAATACGATTTATAAGAATAATAGTTGATTTTGCAGAAAATGTCAACTATAATCAAAAAACGAAAACAGATAATCGAAGCAGGGATTATCGTTAAACAACTGAATAGCTGCTTATGAAGAACAACAGACTTACGCCATGACTCCGGTAACGGACGAGCGAAGATATAATGACACTTCCGCAAAGGGTGGGAGAGGATCTTGAGCAGAAGAGACCCATGCAGGCTGTGGATGATAAAAAAGAAACAGTGGCTGCAAGGTTACCTGAAACGGTAACATTCTTCATAAGGTGAGAACAGCAAACTTCCTTTTTCACAAATGTTTCGTAAGGTAAGATGCAAAACAAGTCCCTAGGGAAACTTTGCCTTTTACCTTACGGAACATGAGGAATCAAAGCTTTTACTTGTAACTGTTTAAGACCAAGCAATACAAAGTATTTTAAGGATTGGCGTTGGACAGTTACTATTCAGTAAGGAAGGTAACATCATAGAATCAAGCACAGCCAGGCGGACCGGGAAGGTGCGCTATCGCCTAAACTGACGGAAGGAACAGGTTCGAGCAAATTTTATTTAATGTTCACTTGCCAGTCGGGAGATTTTGATGTATACTCTGACTCACAGGTTGCAGTGGTTATATTTTCCACTAAAAAAGATTACCGTAACTGATAATACCGGATTACCGGTACCGACAGGGAGCCCAGCCAGCGAAGTGTCGTACTTGCAACCGTATTAACTGAATATGTTTGAATGAAGAAGCAATAGAGAGTGCAATAATTCCAGTTGAGATGCACATTAGATTAAGTGACCGCTTTTCATGGCAGACAGAGTAAAAGAAGCAGATAACATGTATCTGTTTGGACTGCGTATGCAGGGAGACTCTGATGCATGGAGGCGGTCTTTTTGCGTGCTAACAATGAGGAAATGCAACGACTGAGATGAAGCGAAGCGGAATTGAGGTGCATTTCATGAATCTAATGTGAAAACTGGAGGAAGTAGAATGGACGACTGATAGAACAAAAAGCTGTCAGTGAAGAGATAGAGGAAACTATAGGTTGTGAGCTTGCCGGGGATATTCATACCACAAAGTATGGGGAATACAAGGTAATCAGCACATTTTCAGATACCGGGGAGAGTATCACGGATTTGTTGTCAGCCTATATTGATCGAGTCGCTTCACTGAAATACTAGAGAATTTACAGACGGTGGCAGATTCTGCCACCGGGAAAGGAGAACATTATGAGTGAGATGAAATACCGTGCTTGTGCCTACCTTCGTCTTTCAAGGGAAGATGATGATAAGCGTGGCAGTACGGATGAGAGTAACAGTATCAAAAGCCAGCGTATGATGATAGAAAGCTTTGTGCGGGGGTTTCCGGATGTAGAGCTGGTTAAGGAGTCTGTGACGACGGATTTTCGGGAACGGACTATGAAAGACCGGCTTTTATGGAGATGATAGCCATGGTGGAGAAAGGAGAGATTGACTGCATTATCGTCAAGGATTTATCCAGACTTGGACGTGAGTATATCGGTGCAGGCAATTATATCCAGAAGTATTTTCCACAGAAGAATGTTAGGTTTATTGCTATCAATGACAATTATGACAGTCTTACCGCTAACAGCAGTGACCGGTATATGGTTGTACCCGTCAAGAATTTCGTTAATGAGAGCTATTGCAGGGATATTTCCATAAAGTCCCGCAGTAACCAGCAGGTAAAAAGAATGAATGGAGAGTATATCGGTTCTTTTGTCTGCTACGGGTACCGTAAGGATGAGAAGGACAAAAATAAGATTGTTCCTGACGAGGAAGCGGCAAGGGTTGTGCAGGATATTTTTGCATGGAAGCTGATGGGGCTTAGTGCCAATTCCATTGCGGCAAAGCTGAATGAAAGAGGAACTCTTTCGCCGGCAGAGTATAAAAAGGCTCACGGGGAAAAGTTTAAGACCAGCTTTCAAAGGAATCCGGAGGCGAAGTGGACACCAAAGGCAGTTTTACGCATCCTTTCTAACGAGATTTATATCGGTGTTTTGGAACAGGGGAAGCGAGAAAAGGTAAGCTATAAGGTGAAAAAGACCATAGAAAAGCCAAAGTCCCAGTGGATTCGGGTGGAGAACAATCACACACCGATTATTACGGAAGCGGATTTTAAGGCGGTGCAGGAGCTTTTGAAGCGTGATACAAGAGCAAAGGAAAGAATGACAGAGCCAAAGCTTTATGCCGGGCTTCTTTTCTGCGGTGACTGTGGAAGGGGACTGGTCAGCAGGAATGTTCCTTATAAGGATACGGTGAACGAATACTATATCTGCTCCGGCTATAACAGGGGGAAGGAATGTACCAGACACAGTATCAAGGTGGATGTATTAAATGAGATTGTTTTGGGTGAGGTCAGAAGTATGTGAAGCAGCTTACGGATACCAAGAAGTTGTTAAGCATCTTAGATGCAAAGCAGATTCGTTTTGAGGAAGCCCTAAACCGTGATAAGGAGATTGCGATGTTAAAGGAAAAGGAGCAGGAATACAGTGCCATGAAATCTGCCCTTTATACGGATTTACAGGAGAAGCTTATTACACAGGAACAGTTTAACCGCTACAGGGAGATTTACAGCAACAAGCTTTCGGAGATTGCAGCTGCAATTAAGGTGCAGGAGACAACTGTAAAATCCATATACGAAAACGGAATTGCAGCAGGACAGTGGCTGGATGACTTGCGTGAAAATATGGAGATAGAAAAGCTGGACCGTATGCTTTTGGTTTCTCTGATTGACAAGATCTTAGTCTATGAGGACAAGACGGTAGAGATAGTGTTTAAGTACCGTAATGAGATGGCAAAGGCGGTAGAGCTTGTAAAGGGTGAACTGGAAGCGGAAGCCATGAGGGAGGTGTCCTAGGATGGCAAGAAAAGAAGGAAGATTTAATGCACTTGCGGATAAGGTTCCTTCGTCTGATAAGGATAAAACTGTAACATATGTTACAACAGAGAAGCAGTATCATGTTGCGCTGTATGCCAGATTGTCGGTAGAAAAGGATGGCAGGAAAAGTGATTCCATAGAAAGTCAGTTTATGATTATGGAAAACTTTATCAAGGAGCGACCGGAACTAACCCATTATCAGAAGTATTTTGACAGGGGTGTGTCGGGAACCACTTTTACCAGACCTGATTTTATGCGAATGATGGATGATGTGAGGGCAGGAAAGATAGACTGCATTATTGTAAAGGATTTGTCCCGTTTTGGACGTGATTATCTGGAAACAGGTAATTATATTGAAACCATACTGCCATTTCTGGGTGTGCGGTTTATTTCAGTAAACGATCATTTTGATACCGTGGAGGATTACAACGGAAACAAGGGGCTTGGGATTTCTCTTATGAACCTTGTAAATGATATGTATGCAAAGGATGTGTCAAAGCGTATTACTTCGGCATTTCAAAGCTGTATGGAAAGAGGCAGTGTGCTTGGTCATGCACCTTATGGCTACAGTAGCGTGAAAACGGATGATGGACACAGACTTGTTATAGATGAGCCTGCGGCTGAGATTGTCAGAAAGATATTTCAGATGGCAAAGAGCGGTATGAGCACCGTGCCATTGCAAGGGAGCTGACACAGGCAGGGGTCAGAATACCGGAAGAATATAGCAGACGCAACTTGCCTATATCACGGAAGGGGAGCCTCTTAGTGAATGGAAGAATGGTACCATTTCCCAGATTCTTTCCAATGAAGCCTATATAGGAACGCTTCAGCAGGGAAAGACAAAAAGGTGTCTGTATCAGGGCTTGGAGAGACAAAAGGTGTCAAAGAATGAGTGGATTATCCATGAGGATGCCCATGACGCTATTGTTTCTAAAGAACTTTTTTATGAAGTCCGAAGTGTAGTGGATAAGAAAAAGGAAAAGAAATCTTTTGTGGCAAGAGAAGATTTACCGCTGACGGCAGACAGGTATAAGGGCATCTTAAAATGTCCCGTGTGTGGTGGTGATTTTTCGAGAGAATCTTCCATTATTTATTCCGGGGAAGGGGATGTGCGACTGTATTATTACCGTTGCAGACACAATCCTCTGCCTGTGGAGGAAAGGGATAAGGAAGCTGTAATAAAGATATCCGAGGAACAGCTGGATTTGCTGGTGTTTGAATCTTTGCAAAAGGCAGTAAAGGAGCTTGTGCCGGATAAAAAGAAGCTTCTGAATGCTTTGGAAAAAGGCTTCCAGCCGGCAGAAACAACGCTTAAGGCAAGGATAGCGGATTTGAAGAAGCGTGCGGAGCGTCTTTCCTTTGAAGGAAGTGAACTTTACGGGAGCTATGTAAAGGGTGAGATTAGCAGGGATGAGCTTGAAGATGCCAATAGAAGGCAGGAGCAGGAAAGGGTAAGGCTTGATAAGGAGCTGTTACAAGCTGAGAAGGATTACAAAGCTTTTGTTCGTAATACAAAGGAGCAGAAGAAATTTGTAAATGCCCTTGTATCCGTAAAGGATAAGTCGGTTCTGACACCGGAGCTTGTGGAAACCCTTATTTCAGGGATTACCCTGACAGCGGACCGGCATATGGAGATTCAGTACCGTTTTAACAGTGATAAGTCCACTGGTTATACGGATACATTCCGTTTTCCGAGAAGAACCAAGTGGAATGAAGGAGGTAGGACAGATGTCTAATCTGGTTATGTATTTAAGATTATCTTTGGAGGATGATGTGAATGCGGATGAGAGTAACAGTATTACCAATCAGCGTAGAATCATCGTGATTATATAAGCTCACATGAAGATTTGCGTTCCATGACTGTAACGGAAGTGTGATGACGGATATTCCGGCACAAACATGAACCGTCCGGGAATGCAGGAGCTTCTTGCTATGGTAAAAGAGCAGAGGGTGGACTGTATCATTGTAAAGGATATGTCCCGTTTTGCACGAAACTATCTGGAAACAGGGAAGTATATTGAACAGATATTTCCTTTTATGGGAATCCGTTTTATAGCTATTAACGATAATTACGACAGTAAGGATTATGTGGGCGGTATCGGTGAGATAGATGTGCAGTTTAAGGCTCTGCTGTATGATTTTTACAGTAAGGATCTTTCGCAGAAGGTATCTACGGCAGTAATGGCAAGGAAGGATAAGGGAATGTTTATCGGGATATGTGCTCCCTTTGGATATTTAAAATCCAAGAATAATGCCTGTGAGCTTCTGGTGGATGAGGAAGCAGCCGCTGTTGTGAAGAGCATTTTTACGCTTCGTGCAGGTGGAGCGAGTATTGCCGGTATTGTAAGGACATTAAACGGAGAAGGAATTGATACTCCTGCGGCGTACCACAGAAGAAAGGGTACATACGCAAATATGTACACCAAAGGGGATTCGCCCCTGTGGACAGATTATAAGGTAAATTCCATCCTGAATAACGAGATGTATATCGGTACTTTTGTGTATGGGAAAAGCCGTGTGAAAGAGATTGGTTCCCGACGTAAGAAGATGCTTCCGCCAAGTGAATGGAAGCGGATACCAAACCATCACGAAGCTATAGTTTCAAAGGAAGTATATGAGAAGGTACAAGCGATGAAGGGAACTGTGCCGGAGGCTTTTACACCGGTAGGGAAAAAGGCATCGGTCTATACCGGAAGGTTAGTCTGCAACTGTTGCGGCAGAAATATGATCTACCATAAGGACCGCCTGGGCAAGAGATTTTTCAACTGTGAAGTGAACTACAGGAAGAATAATAACTGTGTCCACCGGGTACTTGTAACAGACCTTGATGGTATCATAAAAGGTGAGCTTTCCAAGCAGATATCAGGACTTGCAAAGCTGAAGCTTCTTATGGAAAAGGAAAGAGAGCAACATAATGAGCGTATCCGTGGGGCAAAGCAGAGACTGGCTATGGCAGAAGATACACACCGGAGACTGGAACTGGAGCTTCGGACAGCATACGAATCCTATGCAAAGGGTGTTACAGACAGGGAAACATATCTTATGCAGAAGCAGTCCTATGAAGCCATGATAGATGGAATCAGGGAGAAGATAGAGGCACAGAAGGAAGCTATTTTTACACTGGAAAACCAGATGCCGTCTGAGAACAGTGGAATACAGTTTCTGGAAGGTAAGTCTGAAATCGCAGAGATTACAGACGAGCTTCTGGATGTACTGCTTGATAAGGTAGTCGTGTATGCCGACAAGACCATAGAGCTTAGGTGGAAGTTTAGCAACAGAAGCAACTAAGGAGATGTATCAGCTTTCGGTGGTAATTTAGCCGGAAGCTGGTATAATGAAGAGGAAGAAAAAAGTTTAAGAAAAATGTTGTCAACTGCTTGACACAAGAGGGTGAGAGCCTTCCGACGGTCGACAATCTGTATGCCTTGAGCAGGTTGTTGCACACATCGGTAGATGACATACTGATAGGCGAGAAAGAGAGGGACGATGAGCCCTCTCTTTCTTTTTCCTTTTATATTTTCTTTGGTTTTCTTGTCCTTCTGAATGTCCATTTTATATCCTCAATTTCCTCGCCTGTGGCAGAAATCGGAGTGTCATTAACCATTACGGAAAGACAGTAAATGGCTGATTTTTTTTAGACATTGACGGAGTGCTCAATTCAAGTAAAATAATAGATAGGAATTTTGATTATCCGGAGCTTGTAATGTCAAAGTAAATGCTATAGAATATTTTTATATCAAATTAAACACAAATGAGGAGATTTAAAGTTATGAAACAGAAATTGAGAAACCTTTCGGCACCGGCAAATATAATATTTGCCATTCTTGCAGTCTTTCTTTTCATTGCACCCTTGCAGTGGAGCGGAAAAGTTTTGGGCCTGATTCCCGGCATGGAAAAGGCGGATGACTATCTGCTGCAAGCTATTGTGGAGACCGTTGTTTTAGTTATTTTTCTGGGCATCACATATTTATTTGGGCTGTGGGATATCTTTAAGGAAAATGCAGCAGGATGGACAAGAAGCTTATACACAGGCGGTTTTTTCATAGTGTACTGTTTGTATGCTGTTGTTTCAGGCATTTATTTGTGCTTTTTGGGTGAGCATGGTGATGTGAAGGCATTTTACAACATCATCTTTTTCTTTATTGCGGTCTGCCTTGTAGGGCTCGTTGAGGAGCTGGTGTTCAGAGGAGTGGTGTTTAATCTGCTGCTGAGAGCTTTTCCAAAGACGAAAGGTGGAATCACAGGAGCCGTAGTTTTGGGAGGCGTACTGTTTGGATTGATGCATTTTTCCAATATGGGCGCAGGGGTTAAGTTCAGCAGTTGTCTGATACAGGTTATTTCAGCAGGTCTCATGGGTGTGCTGTTTTGCATGATATACGCGTCTACACGCAATTTCTGGATGCTTGCCATTTTCCATACTGTTGTAGATATGGGAGGGCTTTTATCATCGGGAATATTTGAGGGAGGCGGAGTGGCCGACAGGATTAATGAGTTTTCGGCAATGAACTGTATTGCATTTATCGTGCTCGGTATTCCTATGCTTGTTATGCTGCGTAAGTCAAGGCGTATCCGTCTTGAGATGCTTTACAACAATGTGACCATCATAGATGACGAGAGGGAGGGCGCTAAGCTGGCAGTGGTTTCACTGGTGCTTGGCATTTGCAGTATTATTTTCTCGTTTTTTGGCTATCTGATGGGGCTTGGAATTGTCGGCATGCTTGCTTCCAAAATGTCAAAAAGGGCAAAGCAGTATAACAATGCAATAGCAACTGCCGGTATGATTACATCGATAATAGGATTTGTACTGTCGGTAATCTGCACGATTGGCATGATGGTGCTGTTTGCAAGTGGCATTTATGACAGACTTGTTAATATGTCGATGCTGTAATAATACGAAGCAGACCTTTGAATGTGGTAAAAAGTCTACATTCAAGGGTCATTTTTTGAGGAGAAACCATGAATATTTTACTGACAGCAATCAATGCAAAATATATACATTCAAACCTCGCAGTTTACTCACTGCGCGCCTGTGCCGGGGAGTACAGGGATGCTGTGGAGCTTGCGGAATACACGATAAACAATCAGAAGGACTACATTCTTGAGGAGCTTTATAAGAGAAAGCCCGACGTACTTTGTTTTTCGTGCTATATATGGAATATTGATTATGTGACTGATATTGCACGCGAGTATAAAAAGCTTTGTCCGTCAGTGCCGATATGGGTTGGAGGCCCTGAGGTGTCTTACGAGGTGGAGGCATTTCTGCGGGAAAATCCATACATAGACGGTGTGATGATAGGCGAGGGAGAGGATACCTTTAGAGAGCTGTGCGGTTACTATGCGCATAAAAGAAAGCTGAGTGATATTGCAGGCATTGCCTTCAGAAAAAACAGCACAGGTAATAGTACAAGTGTGAACAACATAGGAGCAATAAAGCCGGTGAAATAGTATTCACAAGTCCACGCCCAATCAAAAACATGAGTGAAATCCCATTCTGCTATGATACGCTTGATGATTTTTCAAACCGCATCATCTACTACGAGAGCAGCAGGGGATGCCCGTTTTCGTGCAGCTACTGTCTGTCATCGGTGGATAAGACACTGCGTTTTAGGGATACTGAGATTGTCAAAAGGGAGCTTAAGTTTTTCATAGACCAGAAGGTGCCTCAGATTAAGTTTGTGGACAGAACCTTCAACTGCAATCATGCTCATGCCATGGAGCTGTGGCGCTTTATAAAGGCGAATGACAATGGTGTGACAAACTTTCACTTTGAGATATCGGCGGATCTCTTGAATCAGGAGGAGCTTGAGCTGATTTTTGATATGAGGCCGGGGCTGATACAGCTTGAAATCGGTGTGCAGTCCACCAATGAGGTCACGATTAAGGAGATTCACAGGACTATGAAGCTTGAGAGGCTTAAGGAGGTTGTGAAGCTCATTCAAAGCGGCAACAATATCCATGAGCATCTGGATCTGATTGCAGGGCTGCCATACGAGGACTATGACAGCTTTGGGCGTTCCTTTGATGAGATTTATGAGCTTAAGCCAAACCAGCTGCAGCTTGGATTCTTAAAGGTACTCAAGGGCTCGTACATGTTTGAGCATGCCGCGGAATATGGTATTGTCTACCATGATAAGCCACCGTATGAGGTAATGTCCACGAAGTGGCTTTCGTTTGATGATGTGATAAAGATTAAGCGCGTCGAGGATATGCTTGAGGTGTATTACAACAGCGGACAGTTTGAGATTACGATGAAGCTCATGGAGTGTATCTTTGACAGTGCGTTTGAGTTTTTTCAGAAGCTTGGAGATTTTTATGAGGCAAACGGCTATTTTGGAATGAGCCATTCGCGCATCAGAAGGTGTGAGATACTGCTTGAGTTTCTGGCTTTATACCTGCATGGTTGTGACAACGACGATATGACTTCTGTGGGATTAACCGAAAATGCCATAGATAGAGATAATACTGATTTTGACGAAAATGCCATAGATAGAGATAATACTGATTCTGATGAAAATGCGCAGATTTACAGCATGATTCAGGAGTCACTCATCTTTGATTTGTATTATCGTGAGAACTGCAAGAGCCGCCCGGTGTGGGCCACAGATATAGGAAGCTTCAAGCACATGACACATGCATACTGTAAAAATGGAAAGCTGTCGCATGTGGAGCCGTTCCACTATATTTTTCCGGACAAGCACACGCGCAAGCTGGATGAGCTGCCAAAGTATCATAAGGAGCCGGTGTGGGCGCTTTTCCACTACGACATGAGAGACCCGCTTGACCACCAGGCGCTGGTGGAGTATGTAGATAACAGTAAAAAGCCGGGAAGGTTTACGGACTAAGAAAAATGAGCAACATAGATAATATAAAAAAATACACGGTGATTGACCTTGAAATGACAGGTCTTTCAGCTAAAAATGACAAGATAATAGAGATAGGTGCAGCACGTGTGAGGGGCGGCGAGATAGTGGATACGATATCCACACTGGTAAATCCGAAGCAGCATATTCCACAACGTGTGCAGGAATTAACGGGAATTACCGACAGTGATGTGGAAAACGCGGCAGATATGGATGAGGCTGTGGATAACCTTCTTAATTTTATCGGAGATGATATCATACTCGGGCAGAATGTGACCTTTGATTACAGTTTTTTAAAGCAGTGGGCGGTAAATCACAAGAGAACCCTCTCGCTAAATGCATATGATACTCTGAAAATAGCCAGAAAATGTCTGCCTGCGGAACAGTCGAAGAAGCTGGAGGATTTGTGCGAGTATTTTGGTGTAAACAGGGAAAATGCGCACAGGGCGCTCGATGATGCGATAGAGACAAAGCAGATATTTGAAAAGCTGCTTGCACTGATGGATGAAAAGGGAGAGATGGTGGAGTCAAAGCCACTTGTATACAAGGCAAAAAACAGACACCTGCCACGGCACATCAGGTCAGACAGCTAAAGGAGCTGATGGCTGAGTATGGGATAGCAGATGTCATATCGTGGGACAACCTGACCAGAAGTCAGGCCTCAAGGCTGTACGATGAATATCGCAGTAAGTACATTAATAGGTGTGTGTAATTACCGGTCTGTGGCGGTATCAGCCTGTAGGCTCTCAAGCATAGAAACGATTCCATCCCTTGAAAGAGAATTGAGCTGTTTTGCTTTCTCGATAAGCTCTGCAAGCCGGTCGGCTTTTGACATGCTGATGAAGGCGTTGGCTAACAGACTGTATACGTTCTTTGAATCGGCACCCTGCTCCACTGCAAAATCAAGCAGTTCATTGCCCAGCGATTCATAGCCTGCTTCCTTAAGCCTATTGTAATAGTCCGGCAGCATTGAAACAAATTTCGTGAAGTTATCATCATATTCAGACAGCTTTTTAAAATTGAGAATGCCATATTTAAGCTTTAAATCAGTGTTTGTCATTCCGGTGAGATTGACAAGGGTTTTATCCCTTAAATCATTTATTTTATCATTATTTAATGGAAAAAACTTTTCCGGTATGGTAATATAACACAGGTCAGTGGTATCTCCGCGGAGGGTTGAGTTGGCCTTACGCTCCTTTTCCCAGAACTCCTCGGTGACCTTTGCCTGGGCAGAATCAGCCCTCTTTATGGCAAAAGTAATCACTGCAATAAATAAAATGAATAAAATTAGACAAATTGGAATCATATGTTGGAAAATCCTTTCTCATATATGAAAATAGTATAACTCATTTTTGAACAGAGGTGAATAGTATGTACGATTTTAATAAAAAAAGAAATCAGAAGGTGGTTGCTATAGTGATAATAGTGGTTATAGCAGCGATGCTTGTGACAACATTTGTGTCAAGTCTTGTATAGCTTTTCTTGAAATATGGAAAAAATATGATAATATGATATAAAATGCAGTTCAGTTAAGCGGATGACAGGGGCGCTTTTAACAGCCTCAGGAAAAGGAATCGGAAATGAAGATTAATAAAAAAGCATTATTACTGGGTACAATGGCATTTGTGCTTGTGGCAGCATCAGGCATGGTAAGTGCATATGCAAGCGGTTCGTCAGGCACAAAGAAGGCAAAGGTACAGACAATTACAGAGGGTGTGTGCATTGGCAGTGTGGATGTAGGCGGTATGACAAAGGAAGAAGCAAAAAAAGCAGTTGATGCCTATGTTGACAGCATAAAGGATACATCCTTTTCATTAAAGGGTGCAAATAGTTCATTTGATGCAACAGCACAGGAAATGTCTGTTTCGGCGGACACTGATGCAGCGGCGGACGAGGCTCTTTCAGTGTGCCATGAGGGCAGCCTGATTGACAGATTTGTGGAGTCAGAGGAGCTCAAAAAGGGCAATGTTGCCGTCAATATGTATCTGTCGGTTGATAAACAAAAGACCGCAAAGATGATTTATGATAAGAGCGACGAGCTCAATATAAAGGCAGTTGACAATTCGCTGCAGAGAAACGGCGACAGCTTCGATTTTGTTCCGGGACAGGAAGGCAAAGAGGTCGATGTGGTAAAATCAGTCTATGCCATAAATGACTTTTTGCAGAATAGCTGGGATGGCTCGGCGAATGAGATAGAGCTGGTCACAAATACGGTTCAGCCGAGGGGGTCAAAGGAAGAGCTCTCAAAGATTAAGGATAATCTGGGAGGCTTTTCTACCGATTTCAGCAGCTCGGCAGCAGGGCGTGCAACCAATGTAAAGAACGCGTGCAGCCTGATAAACGGCAGTGTCATATATCCGGGTGAGCAGTTCTCGGTTTACGAGGCTATCAGCCCTATCACAACTGACAACGGCTATCAGATAGCAGGCGCATATGAGAACGGTCAGGTAGTTGACTCGGTAGGTGGAGGTGTGTGTCAGGTTGCGACCACTCTCTACAATGCGGTTATAAGGGCTGAGCTTGACATAGTGCAGCGCTACAACCATTCCATGATAGTAAGCTATGTAAAGCCATCTGACGATGCGGCAATTGCAGGAACCTACAAGGATCTTAAGTTTAAAAATAATCTGGACAATCCGGTGTATATAGAGGGCTATTGCAGTGGTGGAGTCATCACATTCAATGTGTACGGAGTGGAGACGAGACCGGCAAACAGGGAAATTTCCTTCAGGAGTGAGACGATTTCCGAGGAGGATCCGGTCACGCAGTTTAAGTTTGATGCAGGTCAGCCGGTCGGTTATTTCAACACCGAGCAGTCTGCGCACAAGGGAGTGACCGCAAGGCTATGGAAGACGGTCACAGTTGATGGAACAGTGCAGAGCGATGAGGTATTCAACAACAGCAAGTACAAGTCATCACCAAAAATCGTGACGGTTGGTACGGCAGGAGCATCAGCGGAGGTTGTTGCGCAGCTTCAGGCGGCGGCAGCGGCTAATGATGAGGGCTCGGTTAAATCCATTGCTGCGTCTGCGGCAGCAGCGGTTCAGGCACAGGCAGCACAGACTCAGACACAGGATCCGAATGCGGAAGGGCAGACACAGGTGCGCAGACCCAGACTACAGATCCGAATGCGGCAGGGCAGACACAGGCACGCAGCCGACAGACCAGAATGCAGCAGGACAGGCACAGGGCACACAGACACAGCAGCCGGCAGGACAGACGCAGTAAATGCCCACAGGTAGTTGTTTCTGATGTAGTTATTTGCAATCAATGCACCGGGCTGCAACAGTATACAAAACATATTATTAGGAACAGGAAAACACATGAAAAACGGTAAAATATCAGAGTCGGTTTTAAAGCGCTCTGTCTTAAAACAACTTCATACCAAAAGCGACAGAATACTTTTTAAACCGGCAGTAGGTGAGGACTGTGCGGTGATTTCCATGCAGCAGGTGGCCAAACCAAGTTAGTTACTGCTACCCAGACGTTCACGCTTGATGTATCGGACAAGCATGTGCGTGCTAACTGCGCAGTTTATGATGCATTGAACAATATTTATGCCATGGGGGCAGGTCCTATTGGGATAGAGCTGGCACTGCTTGTACCTACCACAGAAAACGAGGCCGTGCTTCGCGAGACGGTGAGAGCGATTGATGCTGTATGTGAGGAAGCAGGCATTGTGGTGCTTGGCGGGCATACACAGGTGAGCCGTGCGGTGAAGAATATCGTGGTGACAGTTACAGCAATAGGTGAGGCCTATGAGCAGGCACTTACACCATCATCGGCAGCAGCACCGGGCATGGACGTAATAGTGACAGGCTATGTGGGGCTTGAGGGCACCGCAATTCTTGCAAATGAGAAAAGAGCCGAGCTTGAAACGAGATTTTCCAAGGCATTTATAGATAAATCAGCAGCATATATAGACCATATTTCCACCGCAATGGAGGCTGCATCCGCGATTGGCGCCGGTGTGGCGGCAATCCATGACGCTTCGCAGGGAGGCATCTTTGGAGCACTCTGGGATATGGCAGAGGCTTCGGGAATTGGTCTTGACATCGATTTAAAGAAGCTCCCTATCAGGCAGGATACGATTGAAATAAGTGAATTTTTTGACATAAACCCGTATAAGCTTTTGTCAGGAGGAAGTCTGATAATCATAGCTGCAGATGGTACCCGCGTGGTCAGAGAGCTTGAGAAAACAGGACAAAATGCTGTTATAGTCGGTGCCACAACCGATTCAAACGACAGAGTGCTGATTTCAGGCGAGGAGAGACGATTTTTGGAGACTGCCCAGACTGACGAGATATACAAGGTTTTCAACTAATATATTTGAATCAGGAGAATATATATCATGAGAGAAAAGATATTAACATTTATAGAGAAAAACAGCAGGATAAACCTGAAGGAGCTTGCAATCATGCTTGGTGTGGATGAGGCAAGTGTGGCAAACGAGATTGCTGCTATGGAGCAGGAGAATGTCATCTGCGGATATCACACACTGATTGACTGGGACAAGGCAGGCCTTGAGAAGGTCACAGCCATGATAGAGGTCAGAGTGACACCACAGCGCGGCATGGGCTTCGACAAGATTGCCGAGCGTATATACAACTATCCTGAGGTGAAGTCTGTATACCTTATCTCAGGCGGCTTCGACCTCATGGTCACACTCGAGGGCAAGACTCTGCGCGAGGTATCACAATTTGTGACAGATAAGCTTTCTACACTGGATCAGGTGCTTTCGACAAAGACAAACTTTATTCTGAAGAAATACAAGGACCATGGAACTATCATGGCGGCACCTGTCAAATCCGATGAAAGGGGAATTATGTCATAATGAGAGACCCTTTATCCAGTACCATAAAGACTATCCAGCCATCGGGCATACGTAAGTTTTTTGATATAGTGAGCGAGATGAAGGATGCGATTTCGCTCGGAGTAGGTGAGCCTGATTTTGACACACCGTGGCATATCAGGGATGAGGGCATATATTCCCTTGAAAAGGGACGCACCTTCTACACCTCAAATGCCGGACTCAAGGAGTTAAAGGTTGAGATTGCAAGATATCTCGACAGAAGATACGGCATGACATATGATTACAACAAAGAGATCATGGTAACTGTCGGCGGCAGCGAGGCTATAGATATCGCACTGCGCGCCATGCTCGATGCGGGAGATGAAGTGATTATCCCACAGCCAAGCTATGTTTCATATGTGCCATGTACTGTGCTGGCAGGTGGCACACCTGTGATTGTGGAGCTCAAAGAGGAAAATGATTTCAGGCTGACAGCGAGGAGCTTGAGGCTGTTATCACTCCAAAGACAAAGATACTTATCATGCCTTTTCCTAATAACCCTACAGGCGCTATCATGGAAAAAGCAGACCTTGAAGCAATCGTTCAGGTGGTTAAGGAGCATGATCTGTTTGTGATAAGTGACGAGATTTATTCGGAGCTTACATACGTGGATAAGCATGTGTCTATAGCATCGTTTCCGGGAATGAAGGAGCGCACAGTGCTTATAAACGGTTTTTCCAAGGCATATGCCATGACAGGCTGGAGGCTTGGATATGCATGTGCACCTGAGAGCATTTTAAAGCAGATGCTAAAGATTCATCAGTTTGCAATCATGTGTGCGCCGACCACGAGCCAGTATGCAGCTGTCGAGGCTATGAAAAACGGCGATGAGGATGTTGCACAGATGAGGGAGGAATACAACGGCCGCAGACGATATGTGCTTCACCGCTTTAAGGAGATGGGGCTTAAGTGCTTTGAGCCTTTCGGAGCCTTTTATGCGTTCCCAAGCATCAAGGAGTTTGGCATGACATCCGATGAGTTTGCCACAAAGCTTCTAAACAGCAAGAAGATTGCCGTGGTTCCGGGAACTGCATTCGGAGAGTGCGGTGAGGGCTTTTTACGTATATCATATGCATATTCGCTTGATGATTTAAAGGAGGCGCTCGGCCGCATTGAGGAGTTTGTCACAGAGCTTCGCGCCGGGATGGATAATAAATAGTTTAAATTGACAGGAGACAAAATGGCAAAGCTGAACATAGTGTTACATGAGCCGGAAATTCCGGCAAATACAGGAAATATCGGAAGAACCTGCGTCGCGACAGGCACGAGGCTTCATCTTATAGAGCCGCTTGGATTCTCACTTTCAGAGAAGCACTAAAGAGAGCCGGAATGGATTACTGGAAGGACCTCGACGTCACCACATATGTGGACTGGGAGATTTCCTTGAGAGAAATCCGGGCGCAAAGATATATTATGCGACAACAAAGGGCAGACATGTGTACTCTGATGCTCATTTTGAGCCCGACTGCTATATTATGTTTGGCAAGGAAAGCGCAGGCATTCCGGAGGAGATACTAAAGGAGCATCCGGATGAGTGCATCAGGATACCGATGATAGGTGAGACAAGGTCACTTAATCTGTCAAATTCAGTAGCTATCGTGTCTACGAGGCATTGAGACAGAATAATTTTGATCATATGAGGCTTGAGGGAGAGCTTCATCACCTGAGCTGGGATGACTAAATCAAGCGGCAAAGCGCATATTTTTGGCAGCTATTTGGGCTTTAACAGCTATGATAATTGTAAATACGGTAGATTTTTAGGAAAAAGAAATGGGCATAATTAAAACAAGCAAATTAGTACATGAATTTATACGAAGAGACGAGGAAGGCAATGTAGAGTCAATCACTACAGCACTCGACAACGTAAACCTCGACATAAAAGAGGGACAGTTTATTGCAATCCTCGGTCACAATGGTTCAGGAAAATCAACTCTTGCAAAGCATATCAATGCACTTCTTGCGCCGAGCGACGGCACCATATGGGTGGATGGCATGGATGTGTCAAAGGAAGAGAATGTCATACCTGTCAGGAAAAGTGCAGGTATGGTTTTCCAGAATCCCGACAATCAGATTATCGCCAATGTCGTGGAGGAGGATGTGGGCTTTGGACCTGAGAATATCGGTGTGCCGACAGATGAAATCTGGCAGCGCGTGGACTATGCGCTAAGGGCTGTCGGTATGACAAAGTACCGCACACATTCACCGAACAAGCTCTCCGGAGGCAGAAGCAGCGTGTGGCAATCGCGGGAGTTGTGGCAATGGAGCCAAAATGCATAGTATTTGACGAGCCTACAGCCATGCTTGACCCAAACGGCCGCAAGGAGGTCATAGCCACAGCCCATGAGCTCAATAAGAAAAAGGGCGTGACCATCATTCTCATCACCCATTACATGGAGGAGGTGGTCGGCGCAGACCATGTCTATGTCATGGAAAAGGGCAAGGTGGTCATGGACGGCACACCGCGTGAGATTTTTTCAAGGGTGGACGAGCTGAAGGAACACAGGCTTGATGTGCCGCAGGTGACACTGGTAGCCGATGAGCTCAAAAAGGCAGGGCTTGATATCCCTGATGGAATCCTGACGAGAGAAGAACTTGTAAATGCGCTTGTTGCGCTGAAAAACAGATAGGCGGGAGAAAATATGTCAATAATTCTAGATCACATAAACTATTGCTACAGTGCCGACTCAGCTACAAGGTGCAGGCACTTAAGGATGTAAGCCTTGAGATAAATGATGGAGAGTTTATTGGAATAATCGGTCACACCGGTTCGGGAAAATCCACACTTATCCAGCATATGAACGGCCTTTTGAAGGCGACAAGCGGTCATATATACTACAATGGACAGGATATATATGACAATGATTATGATTTAAGCAAGCTGCGTCACAAGGTGGGGATGGTGTTCCAGTATCCGGAGCATCAGCTTTTTGAGACAACCAACTTTGAGGATGTATGCTTTGGACCGAAAAATCAGGGGCTCGATAGGAAAACAGTGGAGCTAAGAGCCTATGAGGCACTGCAGAATGTACATTTTCCGGAGGATCTCTACTATCAGCCGCCGTTTGATTTGTCCGGAGGACAAAAAAGGCGTGTAGCCATAGCTGGAGTACTTGCAATGCACCTGACGTACTTATACTCGATGAGCCGACAGCGGGACTGGATCCTGCAGGCAGAGATGAGATACTGGGACTGCTTTACAGATGAAAAAGGATCTGGGTATTACAATCATACTCGTATCACACAGCATGGAGGATGTTGCGGAGTATGTGGATCGCATCATTGTTATGAATTCAGGAGAGGTGATGTTTGATGGAGTGCCGAAGGAGGTATTCTCACACTACAAGGAGCTCGAGGCAGTCGGACTTGCAGCACCGCAGGTCACATATCTGATGCATGATCTGGTGGAAAAGGGCATACCGGTTGATCTTTCGGCGACGACAGTTGCGGAGGCGAGGGACTCAATACTAAAAGCCTTTAAATAGCTCACCAATGCTGACATTTTGATACAAATTATGAGGAAGGAATACAAAAATGATTCGTGATATTACCATAGGCCAGTATTATCCGGCTCAGTCGCCAATACATAAACTGGACCCAAGAGTAAAGCTTTTCGCAACACTTATATATATTATTGCGCTGTTTTCCTACAAGGGAATAGCCGGTGTGCTGTTTATAGTTGCCGCGCTTGCCGCAGTTATAAAGATTTCGAAGGTGCCCTTTAAGTTCATGGTAAAGGGACTCAAATCCATTATAATACTGCTGCTTTTTACAGCATGCTTCAGCGTGTTTTTCACACAGGGAGAGTACACAATCTGGGAGTACGGTATACTGCACATTTCTGATACCGGACTGATAAATGCAGCAACCATGATGATACGACTTGTGCTGCTCATTATAGGAACCTCGCTCATGACACTCACCACCACACCAAACCAGCTCACGGACGGTCTTGAGAAATCACTGGGCTTTTTAAACAAAATACATGTTCCGGTGCATGCGATAGCCATGATGATGTCGATAGCGCTTCGTTTTATTCCAATCCTTATTGAGGAGACGGACAAAATAATGAAAGCACAGATGGCAAGAGGAGCTGATTTTGAGCATGGAAATATCATAAAAAGAGCAAAGAGCATGGTGCCTCTTTTAGTACCGCTTTTCGTATCGGCCTTCAGGCGTGCGGATGACCTCGCAATGGCCATGGAGCCAGATGCTACAATGGTGGAGAGGGCAGGACAAAGATGAAGCCGCTCGTATATGAAAAGGATGATAAAATAGCATATCTTTTCATATTTGCTTTTTTAGCGGTTGTGATAGTGCTTAGAATCCTTCTGCCGGTGAATCTGGGCAATCTTATTTTCAGATAGTGAAATAGATAGTGCAGCCATAACAGGAGAGATATATGCGTGTAAAAATGATTGTAGCCTACGATGGCACAAATTACTGCGGCTGGCAGATACAGCCAAACGGCATAACAATTGAGCAGGTATTAAACGAGCACCTGAGCCGCCTGTTAAAGGAGGATATAAAGGTGACAGGAGCAAGCCGCACCGATGCAGGAGTGCATTCACTTGGAAATGTGTGTATGTTTGACACCAATACCCGCATGCCGGCGGAAAAGATATCGTATGCACTGAACCAGAAGCTGCCGGAGGATATAGTGGTGGTCGATTCATGTGAGGTAAGCGATGATTTTCATCCACGCTTCTCAAAGAGCCGTAAAACCTATGAATACCGCATTTTAAATGCGAGGTTCAGAAATCCGACACGCAGGCTTGACACATATTTCTATCATTATCCGCTTGACACAGAAAAGATGAGTGAGGCTGCAAAATATCTCATAGGAGAGCATGATTTTGCAAGCTTCTGCTCGGCAAACTCGCAGGCACAGACCACAGTCCGCACGATATATGACTGTACGGTGTCAAAGGTCGGTGACATCATCACAATACGTGTGACAGGAAACGGCTTTTTATACAATATGGTGCGCATAATCGCAGGAACACTTGTGAAGATAGGTGGAAGCGATATGCCGGCAGATGCGATGAATGGCATAATAGCCGCAACAGACAGGGCAGCAGCAGGTCCTACAGCCCCGGCCCAAGGGCTTACAATGATAGGACTTAAGTATGAGTAACAGTTTTAGATTTTTAATATTATATTAAGATTTTTGGAATATCCGTTTTTTGCTTCAATAATAGGCTATAATGTCGTTACTATTAATACACGGTACGGTAAAAAGAAGCTTGGAGATGAAGACGGTTATGAGATTTACAAAAGGAAAAGAGAAAATTATAAAAAACAAAGCCATAAACAGCACAGACGAAGGAAAAGGCAGACACCGTAAGGTAATCCGTATAGGAGCGTTTGCCCTGGTATTTGTCGTGCTGTTTTCGTTTGTCTCGACATTTTTTAAGATGACGGATGCTGTCAATATTGCGACTATAGAGGGGTTTTACAAGGAGCCGAAGAACACAATTGATGTGATGATGATAGGAGCCAGCGAGGTATACGCTGATTACAGCGCAACCGAGACCTGGAAGAATTATGGATACACATCATACTCGCTTGGGGTATCAGGGGCGCCCGGCAGTCTGTACAAATCTATGCTCAGAGAAGCTCTCACCAGACAGCATCCGAAGGTTGTGGTTTTTGAAGTGAATGGCTTTTTACAAAATGACAGCTATTACGACAGGACGGTAAAGCTGCATAGCTGGATAGACAATATCCATAATGAGGAAAACAGGCTTGATACAATACAAGAGATTGTGCCAAAGGATGAGCAGGATAACTTTAGAAACCCTTTGAAGCTATATCACAGCAATTGGAAGGATATTGACAAATGTGCACACACCTTTGCCACAAGAGTTGGAATGTATTTGCAAAAACATCATGCATGAAGGGCTTTTCATCTATTGCAAAATATTCCGATTGTCCATCAGGCAAGCAGAAAAAGCTCTACTTTACCGACAAGAGCAGAGCGTATATGACTGATCTGCTTGAGTATTGTAAAGCACAGGGGGTGGAAAAGGTGCTTTTTGCGAGGTTCCCTCATGAGAAGAAGGTAAAGAATCCACAGGTGCTTTGCGACGTGAAGGAGCTGGTGGAGTCTTATGGTTATGATTTTGCGAGCTTTGAAGGCGATAAGGAACTTATCGGAATCAATGAGAGGGATGATTTCTACAATTCAGAGCACCTGAATATAAATGGAAGCCGCAAATTCACTGCATATATGGGAAAATATCTGTCTGATAATTACAGGCTTAATGCAGACCACTCGCCGGAGCTTCAGAGTGCATGGGGCGAGTGCGCAAGGCGCGCTGACAAGGTGATAAGTGCCTGCGCAAGGGATACGGATCTGAGTCTGGGCAATCATTATTTTGAGATGTCCGTTTATCTGCCTTATAATTTTTCGTCAAGTCTTGCGACAAATAAGGTAGCAGATACGAACAACGATGCAAAGCCTGCAAAGGAGTTAGATACCCCGGTTAAAAAATAGCATGATATTGTATGGACTTTAAAATAAATACTGCCTGTTAATTAAAGTATGTCTGGCAGTATTACATTAGAAAATAGATTTGGAGTAAATAAAATGGAACTCATTTCATTAAAATATGCGATATTTGTAATAGCATTGCTTGTACTATATTATTGCTTTCCGAAGAAATACCGCTGGTATGTGCTTCTGGCGGGAAGCATGGCATACTATGTGATTATATGTAAGTGGTATGTGCTTTTTATCATTTTCACAATATGCACCACCTATGGCTCAACAATATGGATTGACAAGCTGTTAAAGAAGCAGAATGCCATCGTAAAAAGCCATAAGGAGGACTGGGACAGGCAGACCAGAAAGGAATACAAGGAAAAGGGCAGAAAAAAGAGAGTGGCAGTCATGCTTTTTGCGCTGCTTTGCAATTTCGGCATTCTGGCATTTCTTAAATATATACCATATGCGGGGGAGCTTGGACTTTTGCTTCCACTTGGCATATCCTTCTACACCTTCCAGTCCATGGGCTATGTGATGGATGTATACAGGGAAATTGTCGAGCCTGAAAAGAATTTCCTTAAGGTAGCACTGTTTGTATCATTTTTCCCTCAGATAATACAGGGACCGATTGCGATATATGATAAGCTTGCGGGACAGCTTTACGAGGGACATTCCCTGAAACTTGAAAATCTGCAAAAGGGTGCGCTTCTGGTGCTCTGGGGAGTCATGAAAAAGCTTGTGATAGCAGACCGCGCGGTAAATATCATCAATTTTGTGATGGATAAGCCGATGGATTTTTCGGGCACCTATGTATTTTTTGCGGCAGTAGTGTATGCGCTGCAGCTATATGCGGATTTCTCGGGAGGAATCGATATAGTGCGCGGTATTGCGGAGATGTTTGGCATAACGATGTCAACAAACTTCAATCATCCGTATTTTTCGCGCTCGCTCACTGAGTACTGGCACCGTTGGCATATGACTTTGGGAGACTGGTGCAGAAACTATATCTTCTACCCGCTTTCAATCTCAAAGCGTTTCCTGAACTTTGGCAAATGGCTAAAGCGAGATTTGGCGCGCATATCAGTAAGGTGCTGCCGGGCTGCATCGCGAGTGTCATCACATTTATCGTCATCGGAGTATGGCACGGTGCCAATATGAAATACCTGTATTTCGGACTTTGGAACGGCATTGTAATCATGCTTGCAGAGCTTTTTGCTCCGGTAAACAAAAAGGTGGCAGGCGGCTTTTTTAAGCTGACCGGCCTAAGGGAAAAGGTATATTTGCGACAATTGTATCAGTGCTTTGGACCTTTATGCTCATACTGGTAGGCTACTATTTTGACATAGCTGCAAATGCGTCGACTGCATTTCACATGCTTTTTAAATCAGTCACGGATTTCCATATCAGCGAACTTGGAATAAACAACATCATTTTGAATCTCGGAGCATGCGGACTGGACGAGTACGATATACTTTTACTTATAATATGTACTCTGCTGTGGTTCTTTATCAGCTTCGTTGAGGAAAATAAAAAGCTCGATATGCGCGATTTCATACTTTCAAGAAAGCTGCCGCTTCGCTGGGCGATAATATATCTTGGCATCTTTATAGTAATAATATTCGGTTACTACGGACCGGGAGTGAATCCGGCTGATTTTGTATATATGCAGTTTTAAAGAAAAAGTATAAACATAAAGAAAAAACTTAAAGAAAAAGTTTCAAGAAATAGCTTAAAGAAAAAGCTTAAAGAAAAAGCCGAAAATAAGGGTGAAAAACACTTGACAACAGCCGGTTACGCAAGTATAATATCTAGGTCTGTAAAAGTAGATAAATGGAAGCCAAAGCCCCGGCAACCATTTAGTATAGATAATGATAGTCATCTGAGATGGAACAGAGACTATAAGATGTCAAAAAGGAAGTGGCGTCCGGACATACGCGATTTCAAGAGACATCGGCATTAAAAGTAATCGAATCATTTAAGGAGGAAAACCGATGAAAACATTTATGGCTAGTCCTGCTACAATCGACAGAAAATGGTACGTAGTAGACGCTGAAGGTAAGACATTAGGACGTAGCATCAGAAGTTGCTAAAGTATTAAGAGGAAAGAATAAAGCAATCTTTACACCACACATTGACACAGGTGATTATGTAATCGTTGTCAATGCTGACAAGGTTAAGGTTACTGGTAAGAAATTAGACCAGAAGATTTACTATCATCACTCAGATTATATCGGTGGTATGAAAGAGACAACATTAAGAGAGATGATGAACAAGCACCCAGAGCGCGTTATCGAGTACGCTGTAAAGGGAATGGCTTCCAAAGGGACCTCTTGGACGTCAGATGTATACAAAGTTATTCGTATACGCTGGACCAGATCACAAACATGCAGCTCAGAAGCCTGAGACATTAGAGTTTTAATAGGAGGTAAAGTAAATTGGCTACTACAAAGTATTACGGAACAGGAAGAAGAAAATCATCTGTTGCTAGAGTATATTTAGTACCTGGAACAGGAAAGATTACAATCAATAAAAGAGATATCGATGAGTACCTTGGTCTTGAGACATTAAAGGTAGTTGTTCGCCAGCCATTAGTTGCAACTGAGACAGTTGACAAGTTCGACGTTTTAGTTAACGTTCGTGGTGGTGGATACACAGGACAGGCCGGAGCAATCCGTCACGGAATCGCTCGTGCACTCCTTCAGGTAGATTCAGAGTACAGACCAGTTCTTAAGTCTGCTGGATTCTTAACACGTGATCCACGTATGAAAGAGCGTAAGAAATACGGTCTCAAAGCAGCTCGTAGAGCTCCTCAGTTCTCAAAGAGATAATTTTTCGGAAAAGAGAATATCAAGAGTATATTACACCTCAGAACTTCGGTTCTGGGGTGTTTTTGTGTGTGAACTATGATAAAATAAATATTATAATAAAAAGTAAACAAGTATAATAGATAATATATTTAAATATTAATCAAAACAGAGGGAGTGATTATATGACAACTGTGAGCATCAAAAGTGGTAGAATCATAAAAGTTGTATCCAGAGAAGAAGAGAAGAGTACATTGACAGAATCGGATAATGAAATGGACGAAAGGGCAGTTGAAGCTGTTAAGGCAGCAATAAATAAAGCGAAAATATGTAAAAAACCTATAGCCGGTTATGATAATGAAAAGAAACAGGCTTATGTAGAGTATGCAAATGGGAAAAGAAAATATGTAAATATAGAAAACCTTTGATTCATGTAATAGCGTGGAGCAAATGGCTTGTAATAATACTCATATTGTGATAACGTAAGGTCGTATGAATGTCAGTGACATGTTTTGAACAGGCATTACAAATAATGAGAATAAGAGGCAGCAAAATGGATTTTGAAAGCAGAAGACAAAGAATTTTAGACAAGATGGAGGATAATTCTATAGCAATATTGTACTCAGGCATCGAGCACCATGTGAGTGCAGATGAGTATGATTTATTCACAGCACAGGCTAACCGAAATTTCTTCTATCTGACCGGACTTAGACGTGACAACATGGTCCTTGTCCTGGATAAATGTGTAGAGCCTGCTAAGACGATGCTCTTCATAGAGGAGGCAGACCCTACGATGGAGCGCTGGTACGGCAGAAAGGTGACTATGGAGGAAGCCGAGGAAATATCAGGAATTGATGAGATAGAATATATTTATGAGCTTGAGAGCACACTGGACAGGATAATGACGCGTGAGGATGTATACACAGCATATTTTGACACGTATCGTCATCAGAAAGTGGATTTGCCGGATTACAATGTGGTAAAAGCCAATGAATTTAAGACAGACTATCCGGGAGTTGCTGTGAAGAATCTTTTCCCACTTGTGGCAGAGGAGCGTATGCAGAAGGATGAGGATGAGATTGAGCTGACCAAAAAGGCAATCGCTCTCACAAAGGACGGACTCTGCAATGTGATGGCCAATTTAAAGCCCGGCATGAAGGAATATCAGGCACAGGCAGACTTTGAATATATAATAAGACGCGGTGGGGCAGAGTGGACAGCGTTCCCTACAATTGCCGGAAGCGGAATGAATGGAACGATGCTTCACTATGACACAAATCGTGAGACGATGGAGGATGGAACACTGGTGCTTCTTGACCTTGGAGCCAGAATCGATGGCTACAATTCGGATATTACGAGAACATATCCGGTAAATGGCAGGTTTACCGAGCGCCAGAAACAGGTATATGATATCGTGCTTGCCGCAAACCGAAAGATTGTCGAGGTTGCAAAGCCGGGAATGACTACAAAGGAATTAAATGAAGTATGTAAGGATGTGCTTGCAGACGGGCTTATGAAGCTTGGACTGATAAAGAATTCGGTAGAGATTTCTAAGTATTACATGCATGGCGTGTCACACCATCTGGGAATTGATGTGCATGACGTGACAGTTGACTCAAACAGCAGGCTTCGTCCGGGGGCAATCATCAGTGATGAGCCGGGGCTGTATATAGATGAATGGGAAATCGGTATCAGGATTGAGGATGATGTACTTATCACCGAGGATGGTGCAGTGTGTCTGTCGGAGGATATCATCAGAACCACGGAGGATATAGAGGCTTACATGGCTGAGCACAAAAAGATTTAATCGTGATAAATGATAAATTTTGCGGTTTATAATATTTTTATGTGACATAATCTGATTTATGTATTATAGTAGTGCTAGTACATCGAATAATAAGTTTCTGATGCATTGTTATTTCTTATTTGGTGTACTATAGTATAGCAGTTATTTTTTATTGCTGTATGGGTGCAACGAAAATAATTCGTTCGACAGATGAAAGGAGAACAACTATGGTAAAGAAGATTAATAGCAGTGAATTTGAACAGGTTAAAAATAATAAGGCTATCATTGTTGATTTTTCGGCAGAGTGGTGCGGTCCATGCAAGATGCTTGCGCCGGTAATGGAGCAGCTTTCTGATGAAATCACAGATGTGGAGTTTTACAATATTGATGTGGACGAGAATCCTGATCTGGCAAGAGAGTATCGTATAATGAATATTCCGGCAGTTATTGCAATCAAGGGCGGTCAGGTTGCCGGTCAGCAGATTGGTCTTGTGTCTAAGGACGATATGAAGGGCTTTATTGAGGGAGTATTCTAAGAGGTAGTATTCAAAGAAGGAACTTCTTAAGAAGCGAGAATACACCTGCAGGGAGCTTTTGGGTGAATATGCAAGGTGTGATGCTTAACAGTTATTATGGATAGTGTAAACCGGGCAGGATATCGTGCCCGGTTTTACATTTTTTACATTTAAATTAGTTCTCTCGGAAGATTTTTCCAAAGATGAATCTAACAAGTGGTCCGGCAACAAAGAGCTGCCAGAAGAAGGCCATTGGAAAGTTTCTTACGACGAGCTCACAGAATGTCGCAAATATCTGTGAATTAAAACCACCATTGAAAAGGATGGTAGCGATAAAGCTCATCATAGGGCACATAAACCAGATTGAGAAGACGGAAATTGCAAGGATTATAGCAATAGGTCTGTCCTTTCCCGGTGTGACGATTTTGAAAGCGCATTTTTTGGCAAGTGGTCCGGCAATGAATGTATCGATAATAAAACCGGCAATAATCATGATAGGAAATTCGCCTAATGCGGCCTTAAAAACAAAGTTCTTCATACCGCCTGTTTCAAGGGCAATATTGTAGCATATCATGGCATAAACCATGACAAGCACCATCATGATGGTAAAAACGATTTCCTGTAATCTGTTCTTTGGCATTTTTCTTAAATCCTCCTGTTATGTAAAATAAATATAGCTGTAACAAGTCGTTACAATAGGCTCTTGATAGCTGCGATAATTGAAAAAGGCTTGAAGTGTATACAAGGCTTCATGCATGTAAAAGCACAAAAAAATAGACAGAGGGAAACTTTCGTCTCGCTCTGTCTAAGCTGCAACTACCATTAATTGTCGATAGTTTATCACAGATAGAATATAAAAATCAATAGGAAGTTGGTACTAAATAATATGACAATAAAAGATATCGAATTTAAATTGAAAGATGGCAGAACTGCATTTTGCGAAGTGCAAATGAAAAGGATGCCAAAGCTTTTATAGAGTACATGAAAAAGTCAACCGGTGAAACGGATTTCTTACTTAGGACACCGGAAGAATGTGAGACACAGACCATCGAGCAGGAGATTGATTTCATCAATAACTGCAATTCGTCAGATGCACAGGCAATGATAGTTTGTGAAGTAGGTGGAAAACTTGCCGGAAATTGCATGGTCTGGTGGAATAACCGTGTGAAAACCGGACACAGGGCAAGTGTGGCAATCGGCTTGCTGAGCGAATTCTGGAATCAGGGAATTGGAACAAGAATGTTTCAAGAAATGATAAAAATAGCAGAAAACAATCCGAAGATATTGCAGATGGAATTGGATTTTATCGAGGGCAACAGCAGGGCGAGAGCACTTTATGAGAAAATGGGATTTAGGATTACAGGTATAAATTTTAATGCTATAAGGCAGAAGGACGGAACTTTGTGCAATGAGTATTCAATGATAAGGGAAATAAATAGATAAGCAAGCAATTTATAAAAACCAAAGTGTGGTATGCGTGCCAAATATGTATTTTAGCAAGTACCAGAGAGTTTATCCCTTGTAAACCTTTACTATTATGTTATACTGTAATCGTTGCCGGGCATACTGATGTATGAACGGTAAACGGAAAAAGTAATAAGAACAGCAGGAGACGGATTTTATGCTGTATCATAAATAAAAAATGAGGTGAAAATCGTGCTTAAAGCAGAAAATTTAACTTTAAACGTAGATGATGAGGGCGGAAAGAAATGCCTTCTGAACAATATATCATTTCAGGTAGAGGACGGAGAAATGCTTGTCATCACCGGACCAAACGGAGGTGGAAAATCCACTCTGGCAAAGACCCTGATAGGTATTCAGACACCGGACAGCGGAAAGATTATACTTGACGGACAGGATATCACAGAGCTCGATATCAATCACAGGCAAATGCGGGAATAGGCTTTGCATTCCAGCAGCCACCGAGATTTAAGGGAATGACCGTCATGAAGCTGCTCAAGCTTGCCGCAAAGGATGAGCTTTCAGACAAGGAGTGCTGCGACCTTCTCACCGCGGTAGGACTCTGTGCAAAGGATTACATTTACCGCCAGATTGACGGCACACTCTCAGGTGGAGAGATGAAGCGAATTGAGATTGCATCAGTGCTTGCCAAGGAGCATTCGCTTTGTATATTTGACGAGCCGGAGGCTGGAATCGATCTGTGGAGCTTTTCAATGCTCATACAGAAATTCGAGGAAATCCATACTGAGAAAAAGCAGAGCCTCATAGTGATTTCACATCAGGAGAAAATCATAAATATGGCAGACCGCATCATGATAATTGATGGCGGAGAAATCAAGAAAATCGGCACAAAGGACGAGGTACTGCCTTATCTCAATGGTGTACAGAAATGTCACAAATGCGTAGAGAGACTGGAGGGAAGAGCATAATATGGTAAAGCTTGACAACGTAACAGAGGGCGTATTGGACGTCATAAATGATAATAAATTCAGTCAGACAGGTGCCTTTAATCTGCGTGAAAACGGCACATCAATCTGCCACGGAGACAGCGAGCATATCAAGATAAAGAAAAAGACGGACAAGCCCGGCATTGATATTTATATTGATGGAAAGACGGACGGAGAGGCTGTCTATATCCCGGTAGTACTCAGCAAATCAGGCATGACAGACCTTGTATACAACGATTTCTATGTAGAGGATGGTGCAGATGTAAGGATTGTGGCAGGCTGCGGAATCCACAACAGCGGCTGCAACGAGAGCAGACACGACGGCATCCATACCTTCCATGTGGGCAAAAATGCGAATGTCAGATATGAGGAAAAGCACTACGGCGAGGGAAACGGAACAGGTGCGAGAGTGCTCAACCCTGTAACAAATATATTTGTGGGTGAGAATTCTGTTTTCACTCTCGATACAGCACAGATAAAGGGTGTTGATTCTACAGTCCGTGAGACCAATGTGGAGCTTGGAAAGGACGCAAAGCTCTATGTCACAGAGCGTCTCATGACAGATGGAGAGCAGAAGGCGGAGTCAAATATCGAGGTACAGTTAAATGGAGAGGACAGCTCTGCACAGATTGTTTCCAGATCCGTAGGAAAAGGAAACTCAGTTCAGACCTTCCATCCGAATGCTATCGGTAACAGCAAATGCCAGGCTCATATCCAGTGTGATTCTATCATCATGGATCATGCAGAGGTCGGTTCAATCCCTGAAATCAGGGCAAAAAATATCGATGCGGCTATCATACATGAGGCAGCAATTGGCAGGATAAACGACGAGCAGCTTCTCAAGCTCCGTACACTCGGACTTACAGAGGAAGAGGCAGAGGAAGTTATCATACAGAATTTCTTAAACTAAATCAGGCGTAAATAGAAACCCCGGAGCGAGATATTGATATGCTATCAAAGCATACAATACGCTCCGGGGTTTATTTTATGTTACTGTTCATGCCTGACAGTGTGACCAGTAACTATTTTACAACGGCAACCGGTTACTACAAAAATGCAAATCAGCATAAATGGTTTATATGATACGAATTATCATTAACTGTAATCTTGACATAAACAGTAAACAACAGTAAAATGAAACCAAAACAGTAAACAACAGTAAAAGACAGTAAAACAAATTCAAAACAGTAAACAACAGTAAAAATGGGAGGCTGATATGCAAAATCCATTCACGCTTACATTTGGAAGAAGTCCACTAGAGTCGGTAGACCGTCCGGTACAGATTAATGAGATAATTGAGAATTTTACAGCGGATACAATAAATCAGCAGATGTTTATAATTACCGGTGTGCGAGGTTCAGGAAAAACAGTAATGATGACAGAAATTTCGCATAGGCTAAGAGAAAATGATGACTGGGTGGTTATAGAACTCAATCCGGCAACAGAGCTGCTGCCTGCAATGCTTTCAAAATTGAATAGTGATAATATATGTGCGGGACTTATAAAATCGGCAAAGCTCGATCTATCATTTTTCGGTTTTGGAGTATCTATAGAGGGAACACAGCCGATTACAGATGCAGAGACAGCTATTATAAAGATTTTGGAAAGGCTTAAAAAGAGTGGTAAGAGACTGCTTATTACGATAGATGAGATGACAAATAGTGAGTACATGAAGGTTTTTGCCGGAGCCTTTCAGATATTTGTAAGACAGGAGCTGCCTGTATTTCTATTAGGAACAGGATTGTATGAAAATATAGAGGAGCTTCAGAATGAGAAGAGCCTTACATTTTTGTACAGAGCACCTAAAATCCAGCTCAAACCATTAAATAACGCGGCAATAATCAATAAGTATAAGACTATTTTTAACATATCTCCGGAGAAAGCAGCACAGATGGCGGGACTGACCAAAGGCTATCCTTTTGCATTTCAGGTTTTAGGGTATCTGACGTGGAACAATGATGGTGACTACAATGGCATTTTGGGCGAGTATGAACAGTGTCTGAGCGAATTTGTATATGACAAAATCTGGTCGGAGCTTTCTCAGAAGGATCGCATGGTTGCAAAGGGGATTGCAGATATAAAAAGCGGAAAAATAAAAGAAATCAGGGATGCAATTGGGATGGAGACAAACGAATTCAATCCGTACCGTAAGCGCCTTATAAGAAAGGGAATTGTATCGGGAGAGAAACGGGGATATGTGTATTTTACGCTACCGCTTTTTGAGGAATATGTGATTGAAAATTATTAAAATGAGCACAGGTTCAGCAGATCATAATAAGGAGTCAAAATGAAAGCGTATTATCATCTACCGGGATTGTTTGAATTTTATGAATTATACAAAGAATTTCTCCCACTGTACCGCAAGCACCGGGAATATTTCTATGACTGGTGCGATATAGGCTCAATATACGGTGCACCGGCAGACTGCATATGGGGCGGAGGCCGCGTCGGTTTTGGTGAGCACGATCCGAAGGAAGTGCTTAAGCTTATGCAGGAATATGGGATATCCGCGAGACTTACCTTTAGCAATTCATTGCTTACTAAGGAGCATCTTTCTGACAAAAAATGTAACGAACTGTGCAGGATATTTGATATAGGCAGAGATAATGAGCGAAGCAGGGGCTTTGGAAACGGCATAATCATCTACTCAGATATTCTGCTTGATTACATAAAAGAAAATTACCCTGACTTTTATTTTATATCCTCAACAACAAAGGTTCTGACGGATTTTTGTGAATTTGAAAAAGAGCTAAACAGAAAGGATTTCCGCTATGTGGTACCGGATTTCAGGTTGAACAAATCATTTGATAAACTGAAAGAATTATCACAGCATCAAAAGGATAAAGTAGAATTTTTGTGCAATGAGTGCTGCTGGTTTGGCTGCACGGACAGGAAGAAATGCTACGAGACGGTTAGCCGCAAAAATCTGGCGAGGATTGCCCGGAGCATTATTGCACTGCACCTGATGCAGGGCAGGGATATCTCTTTTCGAAGGCGATGGAAAATCCGGGATTTATCGGAATAGATGATATAAAAAACACTTATCTGCCGATGGGCTTTAGCAATTTTAAAATAGAGGGCAGAGGGCTTGGAAGTGCCATGATACTGGAATTTCTGATCTACTATATGACGAAACCACAGTATCAGATACATGTCAGAGAGCGTATTTATCTCGATAATATGCTGGATTTATTTTGAAATATAAAAACTATACATTAACGACAACAGGAAGGATGATTTTCAAAAATGAATATTAGAAGAGCACACGAAAAAGACATACCAAGACTTATAGAATTGTTAGAGCAGGTGCTTCAGATCCATGCCGATATCAGACCGGATATTTTTATCCCGGGAACGACAAAATATACAAATGAAGAGCTTGCAGAAATGATAAAGGACGATACAAAGCCGATATATGTTGCGGCAGATGATGATGATATCTGCATGGGATATGCATTCTGCCAGATAAGACAGCAGCCGTTTTCCAACAATATGGTACCGTTTACATCGCTTTTCATAGATGATCTGTGTGTAGATGCAAAGACCAGAGGACAGCATATCGGAGAGCAGCTTTTTGAATATGTCAAGAATGAGGCAAAGCATCTCGGCTGCTACGAGGTCACTCTCAATGTATGGAGCGGAAACACATCTGCTGAGAAATTTTATGAGAAGATGGGGCTTAAGACAAAGGAACGCCAGATGGAGTATATTTTAATGTAAAATGTATGTTGACAAACACAAAAAGGAGTGATAAACTTTAAACAAATTTAGCGAGATAAAGCATTAAATCGTTAAAGAAGTGAAAACAGTTTAAACTGTTTCGACAATTTAATAAGTTGTAAACCGTTGAAGCGGAGATAACGGCAATGATGCCTTTACAGAGAGCCTGTGGTGCTGAGAATCAGGTGTGAAACAAGTTGTCAAATGGACCGCTGAGGGCGCAGTCAAATGGATTTATCATTCATCCAGAGTATTCTGCGACGTGTGGGCATACGTCATTTGCCCGGGATATGTTGGTATCCTGCCAAGCGCACGAGCTTTATCGTGAATTCAAGGTGGCACCGCGGATAGTTAAGATTATTCGTCCTTGACAGAACTAAAATTCTGTCAAGGGCGTTTTTTAGTGAACAAAGAGGGACAATGGAGTTTGCAAGTCTGCATGCTCGCATGCAAGCTTGCGAACGAACATTGGACTGCACAACATAAAGCGAGAATTGTAGCAGCGCAAGCTGCGGAGAAGCCTTGAAAAGGCGAATTCGAGCTGTATGTTGGGCAATTTGTTCACGGTTGAACACTGGACAGTACAACATAAAGCGAGAATTGTAGCAGCGCAAGCTGCGGAGAAGCCTTGAAAAGGCGAATTCGAGCTTGTATGTTGGACATTTGTTCACGGTTGAACATTGGACATTTATTCACTACCACACAAAATTTGGAGGCAAGCATATGAAAATTTCACCTACACTGACCGAAGTTAAAGAAATAGCAAAAACCGGGAAGTATGACATTCTCCCTGTAAGCTGTGAGATATTATCAGATTTTATCACACCTATAGAGCTATGAGGATTCTGCAGAATGTTTCAACACATTGTTATCTGCTTGAATCAGCACAAGCCAATGAAGCCTGGGGAAGATATACATTTTTGGGATATGATCCAAAGCTTGAGATTAACTGTATAGATGGTCATATGAAGCTTGGAAAGCTTTCGGTGGAGACGGAAAATCCTTCAGAGTACATCAGACAGATTCTTTCAGAGTACAAGAGTCCGAAATTTGATTATCTGCCTTCGTTTACAGGTGGCCTTGTAGGTTATTTTTCATATGATTATCTGGGCTACAAGGAGAAAAGCATCAGAGGAAAAGCAAAGGATACAGAGGATTTCAAGGATGTTGATCTGATGCTTTTTGATAAGGTAATAGCATTTGACAATCTGTGCCAAAAGATAATACTAATCGCAAATATGTCACTTGATGCTCCGGAAACAGGCTACAACAAAGCGATTGTTGAGATAAAGCAGCTTAGGGAGCTTCTGATGCACGGAGAGAAAAAACAGAATATGGGTGGCAAGCTGCTGGGTGAGGTCACACCGCTTTTTGAAAAGGAGCAGTATTGTGAGATGGTCGAGAAGGCAAAGCACCATATCAAGGAGGGGGATATTTTCCAGATAGTTTTATCAAACAGATTGAGCGCACCGTTTGAGGGAAGCCTTTTTGATACCTACCGCGTGCTTCGAACGATAAATCCTTCGCCGTACATGTTTTATTTTTCGGGAACCGATGTGGAGGTCGCTGGAGCATCTCCGGAGACACTTGTGAAGCTTGAAAATGGAGTGCTTCACACATTCCCGCTGGCAGGCACGAGGCCGAGAGGTGCCACAGCAGAGGAGGACAAAAAGCTTGAGGAAGGGCTGCTTAAGGACGAAAAAGAGCTTGCAGAGCACAATATGCTCGTGGACCTTGGAAGAAATGACCTCGGAAAGGTAAGCAAATTCGGAAGTGTACAGGTAGAAAAGCTTCATTCCATAGAGAGATATTCACATGTGATGCATATAGGCTCGACAGTGCGTGGAGAGATAAGAGAAGAATACGACGCACTCGATGCAATTGAGGCCGTGCTCCCGGCAGGAACACTTTCAGGAGCGCCAAAAATCAGAGCGTGCCAGCTTATCGGAGAGCTTGAGGACAACAAGCGAGGCATTTACGGTGGCGCGATTGGATATATAGATTTTACCGGAAATATGGACACATGTATTGCAATCCGTATTGCCTACAAGAAAAACGGCAAGGTTTTCGTGAGAAGCGGAGCGGGAATTGTTGCGGATTCAGATTCTGAGAAGGAATTTCAGGAGTGCATAAACAAGGCAAAGGCTTCTCTTAAGGCACTGGAAGTTTCACAGGAGGTGGAAGAATGATTTTACTGATTGATAACTACGACAGCTTTTCTTACAATCTGTATCAGCTAATCGGCGAGATAGAGCCTGATATCAGAGTAATCAGAATGATGAGATGACAGTTGAAGAGATTAGGACTTTAAAGCCTGACCGCATCATATTATCACCGGGACCGGGAAGGCCTGAGGATGCGGGAGTGATAATAGCTGTGGCAAAGGAGCTTGGAAAGGAAATCCCAATCCTTGGCGTGTGCCTCGGCCATCAGGCGATATGCGCAGCATACGGTGCGACAGTCACATATGCAAAGGAGCTCATGCACGGAAAGCAATCGGATGTATCGTTTGACACAGAAAGCATTTTATTCAAGGGTTGCCCGAAAAAAGCAAAGGTAGCACGTTACCATTCACTTGCTGCAGATGCGGACACGATGCCTGATTGCCTAAAGATTACAGCCACTACAGATGATGGTGAGATCATGGCTGTTGAGCACAAGGAATACCCGATATACGGTGTGCAGTTTCACCCGGAGTCAATCATGACACCGGACGGAAAGCAGATGCTTAGTAATTTTATCAAAGCTTAATTGAAAATTGCAGCGTTTAATGAATTTATATATTAGTTGTTGAATTGAAAACAAATAGCAGAACAAAATCATAAACAAAATTATAAACGAAATATCATCGGAATGCAGGAGGACATAATCATGATCAAAGAAGCCATAGTAAAAATCGTAAACAAAGAAGACCTCACATATGACGAGGCATATACAGTGATGAATGAGATCATGGGCGGTGAGACAACACCAACCCAGAATGCAGCTTTTCTTGCAGCTCTTTCCACAAAGAGCGCAAAGGCTGAGACAACAGACGAAATCGCAGGCTGTGCAGCGGCCATGAGAGAGCATGCGGTACAGGTGAAAACAGGTATGGATGTGTTCGAAATCGTAGGAACAGGCGGAGACAATGCACAGAGTTTCAACATTTCAACAACCTCAGCACTTGTTGCGGCAGCAGGCGGCATGAAGGTGGCAAAGCACGGAAACAGGGCAGCCTCTTCATTATGCGGCACAGCAGACTGTCTTGAGGCGCTCGGCGTCAACATAGACCAGAGCCTGATAAATGTGTGGAGCTTTTAAATAAAGTCGGCATGTGCTTCTTCTTTGCACAGAAATATCATACATCAATGAAATATGTCGGACCTATCAGAAAAGAGCTTGGTTTTAGAACAGTATTCAATATTTTAGGACCGCTCACAAATCCGGGTTCACCGGCTATGCAGCTTCTCGGAGTGTATGATGAGTATCTTGTAGAGCCGCTTGCACAGGTGCTTGTAAGCCTCGGAGTAAAGCGTGGAATGGTAGTATATGGCATGGATAAGCTCGATGAGATTTCCATGAGCGCACCGACCAAGATATGCGAGATAAAGGACGGATGGTTCAGAACCACAGTAATCTCACCGGAGGATTTCGGCTTTGAGCGCTGTACAAAGGAGGATTTAAAAGGCGGTACACCTGAGGAAAATGCGAAAATTGTACGTGATATCTTAGGCGGACAGAAGGGCCATAAGAGAAATGCAGTACTCATGAACGCAGGCGCATCACTTTATATTGGAGGAAAGGCCGACAGCATGAAAGAGGGTATCGAGCTTGCAGCAGAAATCATTGATTCAGGAAAAGCACTTGAAACACTCGATAAGCTCATCGAGGTAAGCAACAGCTAGGCACACAAAACAGGAAAGGAAAAGCGATGAATATTTTAGACCAGCTTGCAGAATATTCAAGGCTTCGCGTGGCAGAGGACAAGAAAAAAATAAGCCTTGAGGAAATGAAAAATATCGCGATTCAGACGAAAAACGAAAAGCTTTGTGATTTTGCATTTGAAAAAGCACTCAAAAAGGATGACTTGAGCTTCATATGCGAGTGCAAGAAGGCTTCGCCGTCAAAGGGCTTATAGAGCCGGATTTCAGATATCTTGAAATTGCAAGGGAATACGAAAAGGCAGGTGCGGATTGCATCTCGGTACTGACAGAGCCGAAATGGTTTTTAGGCTCGGATGAGTATCTTAGGGAGATTGCGAAAATGGTTTCGATTCCGTGCATCCGAAAAGATTTTACGGTTGATGAATATCAGATATATCAGGCAAAGACATTCGGTGCCGCTGCGGTGCTTTTAATCTGCTCCATACTGTCAGAGGTGCAGCTTGGTGAATACATAAAAATCTGCGACAGCCTTGGCATAAGCGCCCTTGTGGAGATACACAATGAAAAAGAGGCAGGGATGGCGGTAAGAGCCGGTGCCAGAATAATAGGTGTCAACAACCGCAATCTGAAGGATTTTACAGTTGATACAGCTAACAGCAAAAAGCTTCGTGACCTGATTCCCGATGACATCATATTTGTATCGGAAAGCGGTGTAAAGAGCACAGACGATATCAGGGCAATACGTGAAATCGGAGCTGACGCAGTGCTTATCGGAGAGACGCTGATGAGAGCGGACAACAAAAAGGCTAAGCTTGATGAATTGCGATTAAGCTAATAGAGATATATAAGTATCTTCATGGTTTTAAGAATATCTGTAACTATTCAGTACAGAAAACAAAATATTTACAAATATACATCAGAAGGGAAAACATCATGACAAATCCAAACGGAAGATTTGGTATTCACGGAGGACAGTACATTCCTGAAACCCTCATGAATGCTGTTAAAGAATTAGAAGAAGCATACAATTATTACAAAAACGATCCTGAATTTAACAGAGAGCTCACAGAGCTTCTCAACGATTATGCAGGAAGACCATCGAGACTGTACTATGCAGAAAAGATGACAAAGAATCTCGGTGGAGCAAAAATATACCTTAAGAGAGAGGATTTAAACCATACAGGAGCCCACAAGATCAACAACGTATTAGGTCAGGCACTTCTTGCAAAGAAAATGGGGAAAACCCGCCTGATAGCTGAGACCGGAGCCGGTCAGCACGGCGTGGCAACAGCAACGGCCGCAGCCCTTATGGGTATGGAATGTGTCGTATTCATGGGCGAGGAGGACACAAAGCGTCAGGCGCTCAATGTATACCGCATGCGTCTGCTCGGAGCAGAGGTTGTCCCTGTTACATCAGGCACAGCCACATTAAAGGATGCCGTATCGGAGGCAATGAGAGAGTGGACCAAGAGAATTTCAGACACACATTATTGCCTGGGCTCAGTTATGGGACCACATCCGTTCCCTACCATCGTAAGAGATTTCCAGGCGGTCATCTCAAAGGAAATCAAAGAGCAGATGCTTGAAAAGGAGCACAGACTGCCTGATGCGGTTATCGCATGTGTGGGCGGCGGCTCAAATGCCATCGGAAGCTTTTACAACTTCATAGAGGATGAGGGCGTAGAGCTCATCGGCTGCGAGGCAGCAGGAAGAGGAATAGATACCTTTGAGACTGCAGCTACAGTAAATACAGGCCGTCTTGGTATTTTCCACGGCATGAAGTCATATTTCTGTCAGGATAAATACGGACAGATCGCTCCGGTTTATTCTATTTCTGCAGGACTTGACTATCCGGGAGTCGGACCGGAGCACGCATATCTGCACGATATCGGAAGAGCAAAATATGTACCGGTAACAGATGATGAAGCGGTAAATGCTTTTGAATACCTCGCAAAGACAGAGGGAATTATCCCTGCAATCGAGTCCTCACATGCAGTGGCATATGCCATGAAGCTGGCGCCTACAATGGACAAGGACAAGATAATCGTTGTTACTGTTTCAGGCAGAGGCGACAAGGACTGCGCGGCAATAGCAAGATACAGAGGGAGAATATTTATGAGTAAGATAAGAAGTGCGTTTGAAAATGGCAAGGCATTTATACCATTTATCACCTGTGGTGATCCAAATTTAGAGACAACCGCAAAAATCGTAAGAGAAGCAGTTGCAAACGGAGCAGACCTTATAGAGCTTGGAATTCCATTCTCTGATCCTACAGCAGAGGGACCTGTAATCCAGGGCGCCAACATAAAGGCACTTGCAGCCGGAGCTACAACAGACAAGGTTTTTGACCTTGTGAGAGATCTGAGAAAAGATGTCACAATTCCTATGGTTTTCATGACATATGCAAACGTGGTTTACTCTTACGGCGCAGAAAAGTTTATCAGTACATGTAAGGAAATAGGCATTGACGGACTCATTCTGCCGGATATCCCATATGAGGAAAAGGAAGAGTTTTTACCACTCTGCGAGAAATATGATGTGGACCTTATTTCATTTATCGCACCTACATCAAAGGATCGCATTGCGATGATAGCAAAGGAGGCAACCGGCTTCATCTATGTGATTTCAAGCCTCGGAGTCACCGGTACAAGAAGCGAGATTAAGACAGATCTGGCTTCAATAGTCAAGGTAATCAGAGAAAATACAGATGTGCCATGTGCTATCGGTTTTGGCATTTCAACACCCAAGCAGGCAAAGAAGATGGCAGATATCTCGGATGGTGCCATTGTGGCTCTGCCATCATCAAGATAATCGATGAGTATGGTGAGGCTTCAACAAAGTATGTCAGTGAGTATGTTAAAGCAATGAAGGATGCGCTGTAATTTGTATTGACCGCTTGACAAAATTATTGGTTAATTCATAATAGTGATATGAGGGTCAAAAGGTATTTTGACCCTTTAATCATAATAGTAAAAAGATGCAGATTTGCAAATATAGTGAGAATTAACATGGAGATACAATAATGCAGGAAAATGAGAAAGACAAAAGATTAGAAAAACAGCTTGATTTCATCAGAGAAATCGACAAGGAAAAGGAGATATTCCGCCAGACTTATTTAGCTGATGCAAGCCGCAAGGAAAATGATGCGGAGCATGCCTGGCATATGGCTATCATGACCATGCTCTTGAGTGAGTATGCCAATGAGAAGATAGACGTGCTAAAGACAGTAGGAATGCTTTTGATACACGACATAGTAGAGATTGACGCAGGAGATACATATGCCTATGATGAGGCAGGCAAGGCCACACAGCATGAGCGAGAGCAGAAGCGGCGGAGCGTATATACGGACTCTTGCCAAAGGAACAGGGCGAGCCGCTTTTAAAGCTGTGGGAGGAATTTGAGGCGCAGCAGACACCGGAAGCCAGATTTGCCCGCACCATGGACAATATCCAGCCAATGCTCCTAAACGATGCATCGGACGGGCTTTCATGGCGTGAGCACAGTGTAAAGCTGTCGCAGATACTCGGCAGAAATAAGCGCACAGCACTTGGCTCAGAGAAAATCTGGGATTATGCGTTTAACAATATACTGAAAAAGCATGTTGAGAGCGGAAATATCATAGATGATGAGGGCGTCTTCTCTGCGGAAGCCGGTACGCGTGCAAAAGCCAGCGAGCGTAATGGACGGTAATAATATTTACTGAAAATCCTTTGAAAATCACGTATAATTCTATTGTAGACAGTCGTCTTGTATGATATACTTATTGGATTAAATCGGTGAACTATAAATGAAATGTAATTATTCAAGGTGGCTCGAATTGTTACATGACAAGTATATTGAGTTTCATCGAAATCCACAGAATAAAACACACGGAGGAATCAAAATGAATATTGTATGCTTAGACCTTGAGGGAGTATTGGTACCTGAAATCTGGATTGCATTTGCAAAGGAGACAGGCATTCCTGAACTTGAAAAGACAACAAGAGATGAGCCTGATTATGATAAGCTCATGAACTATAGAATAAATATTTTAAAGGAGCACGGACTCGGATTAAAAGAAATCCAGGAGACAATCGCAAAGATAGATCCAATGCCTGGCGCAAAGGAATTCTTGGATGAGCTTCGTTCAATCACACAGGTAATCATCATCAGTGATACATTTTCACAGTTTGCAGGCCCGCTCATGAAGAAGCTCGGCTGGCCGACAATCTTTTGTAACGAGCTTGAGGTTGCTGAAGATGGCGAGATTACAGGCTTTAGAATGAGATGTGAGCAGTCAAAGCTTACAACTGTAAAGGCACTGCAGTCTATCGGATACGATACCATCGCAAGCGGTGACAGCCACAACGATTTAGGCATGATACAGGCCAGCAAGGCAGGTTTCCTTTTCAGAAGCACAGATGCCATCAAGAAGGACTACCCTGAGCTTCCTGCATATGAGACATATGATGAGCTGCTTGCAGCGATTAAAGCAGCATTATGATTAAAGGGTCAAAAGGTATCATCGATGCATGCTTGCATTCAATTCGATGTATACCTTAGTGACCCGCACTACACCGAGAAAGTAGCAATTTGCTGCGGGGAGCAGGAAATTAGCGGATTTCGAGGTGTAGTCAGATTACGGGAATGCGTAGCATGTAGTAATCTGATTAATCATAAATGAGGGGCAAAATACTTTTTGCCCCTTTAATCATAAATATAGTCGATAAACAGCTTCCCACATGATATTTAGAGTGGACACATCCACCTGTACATGTGGGAAGTTTCTATATATTTATGTCATGCAAAATCATATGAAAGAAGGTAGAGTGCAGATGTATACGGTAACACACATATATGAGGCTGATTTTGGCTGTGAGGAAAGAGCAGACGGCGCAAAAGCAAAATGCGTGGTTTATCTCGAGGACGAAAACGGCAGACAGCGTCATGTAGAGGTTGAGGATGAATGGCTTACGGCAAATGGGATAGAAGAGGGAAGCAGCTGGAAAGAAAATATCACAGATGAAGCCTGAATCATAAACTATGAGATTAATTATGTGATTAGGGTATGTGAATAAATTTTGTGTAGATGCACATTGTGTATTGACAACAGTGCAAAAGGTGCTATAATAAAATTAACATATGAACAATCATTCATATGTTCAATAAAAACGTACAGTAAAACAAATAATTCATGAAAATAAGGAGAACACCACTATGAAGAAGACTTACAAAATCGATGTAGACTGCGCTAACTGCGCCAACAAGATGGAGGATGCCGCAAAGAATACAGCAGGTGTAAAGGATGCTACAGTCAATTTCATGACACTCAAGATGAGCGTTGAGTTTGAAGAGGGACAGGATGCAAAGGCGGTTATGCAGGAGGTTCTTAAGAACTGTAAAAAGGTAGAGGATGACTGCGAGATTTTCTTATAAATTGCCGGGCGCAGGAATGACAAATGATATTATTTCAATGCCTGCGCTATAGTAAGGGTGATTATCAAGAGATTATAATGAATGGAGCTATGGCGTATGAATAAAAAGCAGAAAAAAGTACTTGCGCGTATCATAATCGCAGCGGTACTCATGATTATATTACATTTCATACCGGTTAAGGGAATTATCAGGTTCCTGCTTTACATGGTGCCTTATCTGGTTATAGGATACGATATCCTGAAAAAAGCATTTAAGGGAATCAAAAACAAGCAGGTATTTGATGAAACTTCCTGATGGCGGTTGCCACTGTAGGTGCGATAGCGGTTGCACTTTATGAGAATGGTGACTATACAGAGGCTATAGCAGTTATGCTCTTCTACCAGATAGGAGAGCTGTTTCAGAGCTATGCAGTCGGAAAGAGCCGTAAGAATATCAGCGAGCTCATGGACATCAGACCCGACTATGCCAATATTGAGGTGGACGGAAAGCTCACTCAGGTTGATCCTGATGAGGTTGCTATCGGCTCAGTAATCGTGGTACAGCCCGGAGAAAAGGTTCCTATCGATGGTGTGATAGTTGAGGGCTCATCTACATTAAACACCAGTGCGCTTACAGGTGAGAGCGTGCCGAGGGATGCAAAATGCGGTGATGAGATAATCAGCGGATGCATCAATATGTCCGGTGTTTTAAAGATTAAAACGACCAAAGAGTTTGGCGAATCAACGGTTTCAAAGATACTTGACCTCGTTGAAAATTCAAGCTCAAAGAAATCAAAATCAGAAAACTTCATATCAAAATTTGCCAAGTATTACACTCCGGCAGTCTGCTACAGTGCACTTGCACTTGCGATACTGCCACCGATTGTCAGAATACTTTTCATGTCAGCCGCACCACAGTGGGGCATATGGATATACAGGGCACTTACCTTCCTTGTAATAAGCTGTCCGTGCGCGCTGGTCATCAGTATTCCGCTCAGTTTTTTTGCAGGAATCGGAGGCGCCAGCCGCGAGGGTGTTCTTGTAAAGGGCTCAAATTATCTTGAGACCTTGTCACAGACCAGATACGTTGTATTTGACAAGACCGGCACCATGACAGAGGGTGTTTTCGAGGTGGCAGGAGTCTACGACAATACGCTCGATAGAGAAAAGGTGCTCGAGTACGCAGCACTCGCAGAGAGCAGCTCATCGCACCCAATCAGCAGGAGCTTACAGAAGGCGTATGGAAAGGAAATCGACAGAACCCGCGTGACAGACGTTGAGGAAATCAGCGGCCACGGAATCACCGCAAAGGTAGATGGCGTATCTGTAGCGGCAGGAAACTACAAGCTCATGAAAAAGCTGGGCTTAAGCTACAGTGAAACTGACAAGGTCGGCACCATAGTCCATATCGCAATAGACGGCAGCTATGAGGCTATATCCTTATCTCAGATAAGATAAAACCAACCTCAGCGGCAGCAATAAAGGCATTGAAAAAAGCCGGAATAAAAGGTACAATAATGCTTACAGGTGATTCAAGAACAGTAGCCGACTCAGTAGCGGCAGAGCTTGAAATCGATGAAGTATACAGTGAGCTTTTACCGGGCGATAAGGTGGCAAAGGTAGAAGAACTGCTCGCAAGAAAGGGCAGCAAAGAAAAGCTTGCCTTCGTCGGAGACGGAATCAACGATGCACCGGTGCTCTCAAGAGCCGATATAGGAATTGCAATGGGCGCCATGGGCTCAGATGCAGCAATCGAAGCCGCAGATATCGTCCTCATGGATGATGACCCGCTAAAGATAGCAAAAGCAATAAAAATATCGCGCAAATGCCTGCGAATAGTATATGAAAACACATACTTCGCAATAGGCATCAAGCTGATCTGCCTCGTGCTCGGAGCAGTCGGAATAGCCAATATGTGGCTCGCAATATTTGCAGACGTAGGAGTAATGGTGATAGCAGTGCTAAATGCAATCCGCGCATTATTCGTACACAAGCTCTAAATGCATAGAGCCTAAAGAGCAGATATCAAAGAGCAGATATCAAAATGCCATAAAACCACTATATAAAAAATACCGGACAGAATGCACCCAAGAGGTGCACTCTGTCTTTCGCGTATAAAGAAGTTACTGCGTAACTGCGAAGGCACTGAGCAGTTACGCTTCCGCCAATACGATGCGTCCATACCCTTCAATGAGCCAAAACCAAAGGGTGCTTGCAGAAATTGCATGTGACATCGCGAATATGGAGATATTTAGAGTCTGTTGGAATTATGTCAAAACACAGCAATGTCCGTGCATGGACGTACGGACAAGGCGTTAGAGCCACGGACGGCGCTAAAAGCCGGTTGCGTCCTATAGCCAAAACCTAAATCATAATTCCTACAGAGTCTTAATATCGCAATACTGAGCGAGGGCACATGCAATTTATGCCGAGCACCCGCCCCATAGCCAATAAAGTAAAAATAACGCAAAAATAATGAAAAAATAACGCAGAAAGGACACCACACCATGAGCGAAAACATAAATGAACAGATAGAATGCTGCGATTGCAACGAAATCCACGAAGACCTTCTGAAAATAGTAAATGATACAATGCCTGAGGAAACCGAGCTCTACGACCTTGCAGAGCTTTTTAAGGTATTTGGCGACTCCACCAGGATCAGAATCCTCTTTGTGTTGTTTGAAGCGGAGGTATGCGTCTGCGACCTTGCAAAGGTGCTCAACATGACACAGTCCGCCATATCACATCAGCTTAGGATATTAAAGGCAAACAAGCTCGTAAACAGCAGACGTGAGGGCAAATCAGTGTTTTATTCGCTTGCCGACGGACATGTGCGCACAATCATTGCGCAGGGACGCGAGCATATCGAGGAATAATACAGGGAGGAATATACGTGACAGAATTAGAAGAATACTATAACAAATTCAACGAGGAAAAGCGCCTGAACAGCCGTCACGGCAGGGTAGAGTTTATCACCTCCATGAAGTATATACACGATTGTCTTGGCAGCTTGATGAATGAGAAGCAGCTTGATCTTCGCTCACAGATCAAAATTCTGGATGTCGGTGCGGGAACAGGCAGATATTCAGTGCCTCTTGCCGAGGAAGGCTATGATGTGACGGCACTTGAGTTAGTTAAGCATAACCTCGGCAGACTGAAGCAAAAGAGCGATAAAGTAAAGGCATACCAGGGTAATGCCACAAAGCTTAAAAAGTTTGGAAACGATGAATTTGACTCACACTCGTATTCGGACCGATGTATCATCTGAAGTCGGCAGAGGAAAAGCTTGCCGCATTGAATGAGGCAAAAAGGGTGACAAAACCGGGCGGTTACATACTTGTGGCATACATTATGAATGAGTACAGCGTGATAACCTATGCCATTAAGGAGAAGCATATAAAAGAGGGCATAGAGGGCGGAATGCTCGATGAGAGCTTCCATTGTACAGAAAAAGCTAATGATTTGTACAGTTTTGTCCGGTTAGAAGATATAGAGGCATTAAATGCACAGGCAGCCCTTACACGCGAAAAGATAATAGCAGCCGATGGCGCGGCAAATTATATCAGGCCATTTTTGAATGCTCTTGACGAGGAAGAGTTTGATATGTTTGTACAGTATCATCTTTCAACATGTGAGAGAGCAGACCTGATGGGAGCAAGTGCGCACACGGTTGATATTCTAAGGGTATGATTTTTTGAATAAAGTCTGTTATTATGACGGGGTATGCCGGAATAATAACATAAAAGTATAATATAACATATCAAATACAACACAGTATAAGATTACATATGAGGAAAAATTATGAAAAACAAGGGATTAAAAATTCTATTATGTGTGCTTTTGGTTTTATGCATCATTATGGCGGGAGCGCTCATAGGAAAAGAATATATTGGAGATAATATAAAGGAAGCCTCTAACCGGAATGGCGTTGATGTAGTTAGAGACACATCGGATGCCGGAAAAGCAGAGGATAACGCAGTTGACAGTACGGCAGAAGGTACAGAGAGTACACAGTCTGATGCAACCAAAGCTGAGGCAACAGAAGCGGATAAACAGCAGCCACAGATGTCAACCATAGTGATTACGGCTACAGGAGACTGTACACTCGGCAACAATCAGGAGCAAAGCTATGACGGCAGCTTTAATTCTTATTATGACTCAAAGGGACAGGACTACTTTTTCGGCGGCGTGAGAGATATTTTTGAGGCTGACGATATGACACTCATCAATCTGGAGTGTGTGCTATCGGATGCGACTGAGCGCGTAGAAAAGCGCTGGAACCTCAAGGGAAAGCCTAGCTACATCGGAATTATGACAGGCAGCTCCATCGAGCCTGCAGTCTTGGAAACAATCACACATATGACTATGGTCAGGCGGGACTGGACGATACGAGAAATGTGCTCGACAATGCCGGGATAGTGTATGGCTTCAATGATCATACCGGTATTTACGAGACTGCTGATGGGACAAGGATTGGAATAGTGTCGGTCAGCCTTTTGTCACAAAACGGTGACCGAGAGGCATATATCCAAAACGGTATAGCGCAGCTTCGCAATCAGGGGGCGGCGATAGTTATCGCATGCTGCCACTGGGGCATAGAGGGTGACCATTACCCTAATGATTATCAGCAGGCGGCAGCACATCGTATCATCGACTGGGGAGCAGACCTGGTAGTCGGAAACCACCCTCATGTGCTGCAGGGGATGGAGGTCTATAACGGCAAAATGATATGCTACAGTCTTGGAAATTTCTGCTTCGGAGGCAATAAAAATCCGGCAGACAAGAACACGGCGATTTATCAGCAGGCATTTACTTTGATAAATGGTGAATTGCAGCCGGGCATAGATGCTCAGATTATTCCATGCACCTTAAGCAGCGTAAGCTCATACAATGATTTCAGGCCGACAGTGGCTTCGGGCGAAAAAGCACAGGAGATATGCAATTTAATGAACACATATTCACAAAATTATAGTAAAATAGAAATTGATGGGCTTGGAAAGCTGCATGTAAATTAACAGTAGGTAACTATTCAGAACCACTGAGAAAAAGAAGGGCTGAATAGTTACAATATCATTTTTTTACGAATTAAGATAAAAAGCAGTCATGCAACAAAAGGCATGTACCATCATACAAATATAGTAAGGGAGCAAAGAGCAATATGTATATGTGGAGAGAGCGCAGTAAAGAAGAAAAGCATGAGGATGTAGTAAATACAGGCCTGCTGCCGCTTGATGTGGTAGAGGGATTTAAGATACGTCCGGGCTTTTTCAGAATGTACGGAGCGTGCGTGGCATCGAACGGAGTGAGCTTTACTATCAATTCCCATGGGGCAACGAGGTGTACTCTTTTATTGTTCAAGCCACAGGCACCAAAACCGTATGCGAGGATTCCGTTTCCTGATTCATATAGGATAGGAGATACCTACTCCATGCTTGTTTTTGATATAAAGCCGGATGAATTTGAGTATGCATTTTCGTTTGACGGACCATATGAGCCGGCAAAGGGACTTTTGTTTAACGAGGAAAATGTCCTTTTAGACCCATATTCCAGAGCGGTCACTGGACAGCGAAAATGGGGAGAAAAGCCGGAGGGAGGCAAGGATTTTGAGTACAGAGCCAGAGTTGTAAAAAGCAGCTTTGACTGGGGCAACATAAAGCAGCTTGAGCAACCCTTTGAGGACCTTGTGATTTATGAGACACATGTGAGGGGCTATACAAAGGATAAGTCCTCAGGTGTCAGCGCACCGGCACATTTGCCGGTTTGAAGGATAAGATTCCGTATCTTAAGGACCTTGGAATAAATGCAGTGGAGCTCATGCCGATTTTTGAGTTTGATGAGATGGAGAGCGCGAGAGTGGTCGATGGTGTGCAGCTTTACAATTACTGGGGCTACAACACAGTATCATTTTTTGCACCGAATACCAGCTATGCCTTCAACGAGGAGCACAACCACGAGGGAGACGAGCTGAAATCGCTGATAAAGGCTTTAAAGGAAAATGGCATAGAGGTCATTCTTGATGTGGTGTTCAACCATACCGCTGAGGGAAATGAGATGGGACCGTGCTTCTCCTTCAAGGGAATAGACAATAACGTGTACTATATGCTTACACCGGATGCACACTACTACAATTTCAGTGGCTGTGGAAACGTTATGAACTGTAATCATCCTGTTGTGCGCAGCTTTATCATAGACTGTCTGAGACACTGGGCCATTGAGTACAGAGTGGATGGCTTCAGATTTGACCTGGCTTCCATTCTCGGAAGAGACCAAAACGGTGCACCTATGGCCAATCCGCCGATTCTTGAGTCGCTGGCATTCGACCGGTACTTGGCAAGATGAAGCTCATCGCAGAGGCCTGGGATGCAGGCGGACTGTATCAGGTGGAAGCTTCCCGTCATGGAACAGATGGGCTGAGTGGAACGGCAGATACAGGGATGACATGAGAAGCTTTTTAAAGGGCGATGACGGTATGGCGGGAAATGCCATCACACGTATCACCGGCTCACGCGACCTTTACAGCCCGGAGAGCAGAGGACACAAGGCATCAGTCAATTTCCTGACCTGTCATGACGGCTTTACACTGTATGACCTTTACTCATACAATGAAAAGCACAATGAGAAAAACGGCTGGAATAACACAGACGGAGACAACAACGGACATAGCTGGAACTGTGGCGCAGAGGGTGAGACAGATGATCCAAATGTAAACGGACTTAGAAGGCGCCTTATAAAGAATGCATTTGCAGCACTTTTGTGCAGTCGCGGCCCGGCGATGTTTTTTGCGGGCGATGAGTTCTGTAACACCCAGTTTGGAAACAACAATGCGTATTGTCAGGACAATATCATCTCATGGCTCGACTGGAGCAGGCTTGAGGAATTCAAGGAAATCCATGATTTCGTGCGTCATATGATTCAGTTCAGGAAAGAGCATCCTATACTCAGAAAGATGACAAAGCCTTCATCCTGCCAGTTCCCGGAAATCAGTGTGCACAACGGTACACCGTTCAATGCCTCAACGGATTACAAGACAAAGCTTATCGGCATCATGTATGCCGGAAGAAATGAGGAGGACACGGAGGATGATATTGTATTCTATTGCATGAATGCATATTGGGAGCCGCTTGTAATGCAGCTTCCGGTGCTTCCGAACGGAAAACACTGGCATGTGGACACCAACACCAATGCAGAGTATTTTGACGGAGAGGACTTCACGGCAAAGACAGAGCTTTTGGGTGTCAACACCATAAGAGTTCCTGCAAGGACCACGATAATACTTGTGGCAGAATAACAAAAAAACAGCCCGGAACACATTGTGATATGTGCACCGGGCTGTTTTTTGTTACGGTTTTGGCTTAGACTGTAACATTTCCCCCTTTCATTTTTCAATATATTTTATGTGACATTTGCATCAGTAGCCTGTGATGGTTATGAAGTGATACCGGAAGGCATTGTATATATCACATAATCAGTTGTGAGTTGGACAAATTTCGTCTGTGAATCCAAGAAAATAATTGGGTGTGACACCAAAAATTGTACTTAAATGGCAAATGACAAAAATGTCAGGCACTCTACGGCCTGTCCTGTAGCCTGAAATAGTTGATTCTGCACAGCACATGATTTCAGAAAGAGCAATGTTGGTCAAGTTGTGGAGCCTCATCAGATAATCAAGCCTGTCAGGCACAGTTGTACTAATGGTTGATAGTTGCTTTTCTTGTAAAAAGACATTAATTTTATTCATAAACAAATTGTAACACAATAATCATAAAAAACAACAAATATCTGAAAAAATACGAAAAAAATAGAAAACTTAAAATCACAATTTTAAATCCAGCCACCATCAAAAGTGATTATCTGTCCGGTCAGGTAATCAGGTGCAGTGATGACGGAGTAAGCCATATCTGCGACCTCACAGGCTGTGGCAAAGCGTCCGGCAGGAATTTCATTGGCAAGCTCAGCGCGTTCTGTCTCGTCAAAGCAGCGGTTCATATCGGTATCTATGACACCACAGGCTATGGCATTGACCGGAATATGCGATGGCGCAAGCTCCTTGCCGAGTGCCTTGGTAAATGCATTAATACCGCCCTTGCAGGCAGAGTAAGCTACCTCGCAGGAGGCTCCGACGTTGCCCCAGACAGAGGAAATCTGTAGTATACGGCCACATTTATCGGCAACCATATAAGGGGTGACGAGCTTTGTAAAGTTGAAAACACCGGTCAGATTTATCGCCACGATATTGTTCCATTCATCCGGTGTCATGTCGCTCAGCAGCCCGATATGCGATATACCGGCATTGTTAATGAGCACATCTATATGGCCAAAATGGGAAATTGTTTTCGTAACCATATCCTTGGCAAAGAAAAAGTCTCCTACATTTCCGGTGTAGCACAGCACCTCAATTCCGTATGCACAGTGAAGCTCATCAGCCAGAGCCTTTAGTCTGTCAGATGAATTGCGGCAGCAAAGTGAGAGGTTATAGCCACAGGAAGCCAGCTTTTTGGCAATGGCGGCACCGATACCACGTGAAGCTCCGGTTATTATAGCTGTTTTATTTATGTGATTTATGTGATTGGTGTGATTTATGTGATTTGTCTGATTTGTCATGATATTCTCCTTATAATTTATATACCGTGGTGCTAAGCCGGTCGCTGCGCTACCGGGCCTGCTTCATAGTATAAAGAAAATAATTACGTGATTAAATTACAGTTCAGCCATGGGTATGATACCTTGCTGTGAGGCTGGACACAACAGTATAAATTTTTATCATATTATACAGCATAAATCATACCATAAATATATATTATGGGGTAGACAAAATTTATACATTGTGATATTATTTAATAGTTGCAAAACGAATTGCAGACGGCGTGTGGCTCAGTTTGGTAGAGCGCTACGTTCGGGACGTAGAGGTCGCAAGTTCGAATCTTGTCACGCCGATTTATTTATGTATGTATCTGAATAGTTACCGACTGTATTATTTTGGAGCACGCGCATAGCGTGTTTTTTATTACTGTTCAGTGTGAATAGTAACTTTTTATTTAGTTCTTTGTAAATCAAAACAATATATTGCTTTATTGGTAAAATAACGGTAAAATAGTACTAGTGTATTGGCCTGATTTAGGAAAGGTACAGGAAATAGGGGATATGAATATTGTTTCACAAATGTGTGCCATTGCGGTGATGTTCGTAATAATGTATTTTTATATTTCGCAGAAAAAGATTATATTACATACATCGAAGGCTTTTGTTGAGGTATGGATTGCAGGCTTGCTGTCACTTTTCTTTGATATTTTCGCACTTGTTGCAATTGAAAAAAGAAGCGGATATCCTCATATTGCTACCAATATTATCTGCAAATTATATCTCTGGACGGTTACATGGGTTGCCATGGTGGCCTTCTGGTATATATGCGTGGATATTTTCAGGAAAAAAGAGCTTGAGCGCAAGTGGAGAAAGCGGCTGTGGATATTTGGAAGCTTAACTGATATTCTGATAATGGTCGTACCGATTAAAATTTATGATTCGGATAATTTAGTTTATACATATGGTTCGGCTGTTATTATAACATATGCAGTAACTGTAATTCTGCTGGCGCTTATTCTAATGCTGACAAAAAAATACAGTCAGGCTATAAATCCGAGAAGAAGAAAGAGCATGCAGGTCTGGGTGGCTCTTATGTTTATATCGGCGGTTATTCAGTTTATAGATAAAAAAATATTGATTGTCAGCTTTGCGAGTGTGATAGGTGTGCTTATCCTTTTTATTATGCTTGAAAATCCAATGGCAAATATTGACAGGGATACAGGATTTTTCAACCTCAATGCCCTTTTTGAATACATGAAGGAGGCATATGGACAGGGGAATGATGTATCGATAGTGTGTATTCGCTATGGAAGCAATGAAAATGATTTTTTCACCCGCGAGATGGAAAAAAGTATTTTTTATGAGGTGGTTTCTTTTATAAATAAGCTGCCTGATAATTATGTTTTTAGAAGCTCGGCAAACGAGTATCTGCTGGTTTTTGAGAATACTGATTGTGCAGAAAAAACAATCGGAATATTGGAACGCAGGTTCGACAAGCCATGGGGTAAGAACAATATGACGATGCTTTTTGGGGAGATATATTATCTAAGCTCCACTGAGCTTGTGCGGAGACCATCGGATATACTGGGGATTTTTCAATATGCCAAGCGTAACAGAGCTGAGTTTACGGGGCGCGGCGTGATGCTCATAAATAATGAGGTCATTGAGCACATATATGATGAAAATTCAGTTGAGAATGAGATAATAGGGGCGTTGCGCGATAACCGTGTTGAGGTATTTTACCAGCCTATTTATAACACTAAAACGCATAAATTCACCTCTGCGGAGGCGCTTGTCAGGATAAGGTCGCGCGAGGGAAATATAATACCTCCCGGCAGATTTATCGCTGTGGCCGAGAAGAGGGGGCTCATTTTACGGCTTGGAGAGCGCGTGTTTGAGACGGTGTGCAGATTTATTGTACAGCATGATATACATGCGATGGGACTTGAATATATTGAATGCAATCTGTCGGTGGTGCAGTGTGCCTATGACCATTTAGCACAGGATTTTATTGCAATTATGGAGAAATATCATGTGGATGCAAATGATATTGTGCTTGAGATTACAGAGTCTGCATCTATCACTGAAAAAAAGATACTGCTTGATAATATGAATGCCCTGCGTAAGGTGGGAGTGAGGTTTGCGCTGGATGATTTTGGCACAGGTCAGTCAAATTTAAGCTATATTGTTGATATGCCGATTGACATTGTGAAATTTGACAGAGGCATGACAAATGCATATTTTGATAACGGAAAGGGCAAGCCGGTTATGGATGCCGCAATGGGCATGATTCAAAAGCTAAAGCTTGAGATTGTTTCTGAGGGAATTGAGGAGAAGGAGCAGTTTGCAAAGCTTGATGAGCTTGGAATAGATTATATCCAGGGCTATTATTTCTCAAAACCGAGAAATGCGGCTGAGTTTATTTCATTTATAGAAAGTAATAATGCATAGTTTATATTATTCATACAAGACAATAATGCATAGGCAAAAATCCGACGCTTTTAAAGAGCATCGGATTTTTTAAGTTCATTTAAGCCATGTTAGTATATTAAATGGAGATTATATTCTCCACTTTTGAAGATAAATAACCTGTACACAAAAATATTTTTTACATGCATTTTACACACTAATGATTTTGCATTTTACATTTCCCCATTACTATATCAGTTGTAACAAACAAAGAAATAAATTCAAGAAAGTAATGAAAGAGGAAATTAAAATGAAAAATCGTATGAAAAAACTTTTAGTTTTAGCAACTGCTGCAACAATGATGACAGCAGCATTTACAGGATGTGGCTCAAGCTCAGACGGAGCAGACAACAATGCAGATACAAGCGCAGATGAAGGTACATCAAATGAGAACTTAAGCGGTTCACTTTCACTTGCAGGAAGTACTTCAATGGAGAAGCTTTGTGAGGCGCTCAAGGAGTCATTCATGGAGAAAAATCCTGGAGTAACAGTAACAGTAGAGTATACAGGCTCTGGTTCAGGAATCGAGTCAGTATCAGCAGGAAGCGTAGATATCGGAGATTCTTCAAGAGCACTTACAGATGATGAGAAAGCAAACGGCGTTGAGGAAAACATCGTAGCAATCGACGGAATCGCGGTAATCACAGACAAGGACAACTCAGTAACAGAGCTTACATCAGATGACTTAAAGAAAATCTACACAGGTGAGATTTCAAACTGGAAAGACCTTGGTGGAAAAGATGAGGCAATCGTAGCAATCGGCCGTGAGGCAGCTTCAGGTACAAGAGGAGCCTTCGAGGAGCTTCTTGATGTAAAGGATCAGTGCAAATATGCACAGGAGCTTGACTCAACAGGAGCAGTTCTTGCAAAGGTAGGCTCAACACCGGGAGCAATCGGATATGTTTCACTTGACGTGCTTGATGATACAGTAACAGCAATGAAAATTGACGGAGTAGAGGCAACAGAGGAAAACATTGTAGCAGGCAAATATCTCCTTTCTCGTCCATTCGTAATGGCTACAAAGGGCAAGATTGACGAGCAGAACAATATTGTTAAAGCTTGGTTTGACTATGTAAACTCAGATGAGGGACAGGCAGTTATCAAGAAGGTAGGTCTTATCCTCCCTCAGTAGAAATTATCGGGCATATTAATGATACGAAATACAGACATCAGTATTAATACATATCGATAAGATACATGGTTTCCTCAGGAAATGGCAGGTTTCCTGGGGAACTTTTTGAAACAAGGAGTATCAAATGAAACATAAATCCATAGTAGAGAATGTTGCCAAAATAATATTCACGGTATGTGCGGTTGTGGCAATATTCGCAGTATTATCAATAACAATTTATATGTTCCTTAAAGGTGCACCGGCATTTTTCAAGGTCGGAGTGTTAAACCTCTTATTCGGAACAAAATGGGCGCCGACAGCGGCAGACCCAAGCTACGGAATATTGTACATAATCCTCACATCCATCATAGGAACAGCGGTATCTATACTCATAGGAGTACCGATTGCTCTTCTTACGGCAGTATTTCTCACTGAGGTGTCAAACAAAAAGCTCTCAGCGGTAGTGCAGCCGGCAGTAGAGCTGCTTGCAGCCATTCCATCAGTAATCTATGGACTTTTGGGACTTATGATACTTAATCCGGTATTATACAAGCTGGAGAAACATATTTTTGCAAACTCAGCAACACATCAGTTTACCGGCGGATCAAATTTGCTTGCAGCAATCATAGTGCTTGCAATCATGATTCTTCCTACGGTAATAAACATGAGCGTATCATCAATACAGGCAGTACCGCAGCAGATGAGAGCGGCATCCCTTGCTCTTGGAGCAACAAAGATACAGACAATATTTAAAGTGACGGTTCCTGCAGCAAAGTCAGGAATCATGACAGGAATTGTGCTCGGAATAGGTCGTGCGCTCGGAGAAGCGATGGCTATCAACATGGTAGCCGGTGGAACGGTAAGCTTTCCACTTCTGTTCAACTCAGTGCGTTTCCTTACCACACAGCTTGTCAGCGAGATGGGATACGCCAGCGGTCTTCACAGACAGGTGCTTTTCTCAGTAGGTCTTGTGCTTTTTGTGTTTATCATGATAATCAATCTCACCCTTATGAAACTCAAAAAGAAAGGAGCTGTGGAAAATGACTAGTATAAATGGAAAACGCCGCAGAATAGGCGATGATGTAGTATATTTTTTCATATATCTGTGTGCAGCATTATCGGTAGTGCTGCTTGCGGGAATCATCATATATGTATTTGTCAGGGGAATCGGCCAGGTAAACTGGCAGTTTCTGACCAGCGAGACATCTGTCTTAAGAGGCACTGTCGGAATAGCGGGAAACCTGCTCAATACACTTTACATTATAATTATCACCATGCTCATAGCAACTCCTGTCGGAGTGGGAGCAGCCGTGTACTTGAATGAGTATGCAAAGCCGGGTAAGCTCGTATCCACAATAGAGTTTGCCACAGAGACACTTGCAGGAATACCGTCAATCATCTTTGGCCTATTCGGAATGATGTTCTTTGGACAGACAATAGGCTTTGGCTACAGTATCCTGACGGGCTCACTGACACTGACACTCATGGTGCTGCCTCTCATTACCAGAAATACACAGGAGGCGCTGAAAACTGTACCGGACAGCTACAGACACGGAGCAGTCGGACTTGGAGCCGGAAAATGGCACACCATCCGCACCATTCTGCTGCCGTCAGCCATGCCGGGAATCATCACAGGTGTTATCCTTGCAATCGGCCGAATAGTCGGTGAGTCAGCAGCACTCCTCTTTACAGCAGGAAGTGCAGGAATGCTTCCAAAGGTTGCCAGCGGATATTTCTCAAAGATAATGCAGTCAGGTGGAACACTTACCATCAAGCTCTACCTTGCAGCGACAAGTGAAGGAAAATTCGACCAGGCATTTGGAATTGCGGTTGTGCTTCTCGTAATCGTATTCCTTATCAATATTCTGACAAAGGTGCTGGCAAAGAAATTCCAGGCGAAGTAGTTAATGAAATAACTCATATATAATAAACTAAGGAATAAGGAGCTTTGATTTCGGTCGGAGCTTCTTTTTTGACTTTTTCAAAAAAATTAAATTTCATGGAACCAAAACATACCTTATACTGTCTAATATATGTAAACAGTTTACGGAAGGGAAAAGCATATGCAACTTATAACAAAGGAGGAACTTGCGGATCTGATCTTTGAAAATAAAGAGAGTATGTACAGACTGGCATATACGATAGTGGAAAATGATGCGGATGCACAGGATGCTGTCGGGGATGCGATAGTAAAGGCTTTCGGAAATATTCAAAGGCTCAGAAAGAAAACAAGTGCAAAATCATGGCTGATGCAGATATTGGTAAATTCAGCACATGATATTGTGCGAAAAAGAAGCAAGTGGAAAATAGTAGAAAAACAATTGGACGATACCGCTGTCACAGAGGCGTTTGAGTCTGATGAGATGTTACCGATAGTAATGGAATTAAAGGAAGAATTCAGAGAGATAATAATTTTATATTATTATGAAGAGTTTTCTGTCGGGGAAATCTCAAGAATGTTAAAAATTCCTACAGGAACAGTAAAATCCAGACTGGCAAGAGGGCGGGATAAGCTCTCAACAATACTATAAGTAAACGGAGAGTGCAATGAAAGATATAAGCAATAGTGTTGATGACAAATTAAAAATTTATGCGTCATCTCAAAAAGTAAGTATTCCTGACAGCTATAACCTGATGGTTGAGAATCGTGTAGACCGGTGCTTGAAAGAAAATGTACCAGCGAAATATAAGATTCACAAAACAGTGGTGCTAATATTTTAGTACTGTCCTTTTCTTGATAATGTGAGGAATAATTTATGCAGGTAATTCAAATAAAAGATGTTTGTAAAGCATTTGACCAGCGACAAGTTTTAAATAATATTTCTTTAAGTGTTGAAGAGGGGGAAATTTTTGGCTTGCTTGGACCTTCGGGAGCTGGAAAGACAACTTTAATAAAAATGCTTATTGGTCTACTTTCGGCAACATCAGGAAATATTGCTATATTGGGGAAAGAATTAGATAAAAAAATTGATGAAAGTTTCCCATCATTTGGCATGGTTTTAGACAATGACGGGCTATATGATAGATTAAATTGTTATGATAATCTAGAACTGTATGCTAGAATTTATTCAATTAGTAATCGAAAAAAAGTAATCAATGATTTATTAGAAAAAGTTGGTCTGATAGAAAGTTCAAAAAAAAGTGTTTCTAATCTTTCTAAGGGAATGCGTCAAAGATTGTCATTTGCCAGAGCTATTTTACATTCTCCTAAAATAGTATTTTTAGATGAACCTACCAGTGGTCTGGATCCAGCTACTACATTGCAAATTCATTCGATGATGAAAATGTTAAAAGAAAGTGGAACTACAATTTTTTTAACAACGCATAATATGAATGAGGCTCAAAAGATGTGTGATCATCTTGCTCTTCTGAACGAAGGAAATATAGTTGAAGAAGGTACACCAGAGGACATCTGCTTACATCATAGAAAAAAATGCGAAGTTAATATTGAGATGACCAATGGTGAAAAATATATGGTAGATTCACACGATCTGCTTACAGTATTACAAACTGTACTTGATACTAATAATAAAATACGCAGTATCCATTCAAATGAACCGAATTTGGAAGAAGTATTTATTGAACTGACAGGGAGAGATTTAAGATGAAAACAATTAACCACATTTGTGCTATCTTCATTAAACAAATTAAGGATTCATTGAAAAATAGACTTGTACTTGTGGTATTTTTTATGTTTCCGATATTAGCACTTGTATTTAAAGAAATAGTATCTGAAGTAGAGCTGGACTTCATTTTGCCATCATTTATAACGATGAATACTGTAATGGTACCTATTATATTTATGTCAAGTATTGTTTCTGAGGAAAAAGAAAGAAAACACTTAGGATGCTGATAATGTCAAACGTTAAAGCATGGGAATATTTAATAGGTGTAGGATTTTGCGTTTTTCTTCTGGCTTTGATTAGTAATTGTTTTTTTCTATTTATTATTCCGTTTAATGCAAAGGAAATAGTGACTTTTATCGTTTCGTCAATAATTGGCATTATTCTATCTTTGTTAATTGGTTCTATTCTTGCAATTTTGTCAAAAAATCAAATGAGTGTTGGACCTATTACAGCACCTGTTTCTATGATAATTGGTTTGCTGCCGATGTTCTCGGCTATGAACAGCGAACTTGAAAAAATTGCTAAAGGCATTTATTCCTATTATGTCAGACAGATGTTTGTCACCCGGGAGTTAGAGAACAGTGTAAATAGCTGGTTAATACTATTAATAAATTTCTTGGTTTTGTCTTTGGTATTTGCTATATTTTATAGAATTAAAGGATTAAACAATGAGTAAAATTTTTAATCGATACGAACACTATAAAACGCCATTTGGAGAAATGATTTTTGACAGGCAAACGCATTCTTTGCTAAATAAGGAAACACACGAGGTAAATTCCAACGAAATAAAGACATCGCCTAATGATGTATTATTTGCAATATTCCCGAATCAAATTCTCTCACATATACATCTACCTTCTTGGCTTATTACTGTTTCGATTATATCGTCATTCATTTTATTCATAGTATTGGCGGTTTTGTTTCCTAAATGGATCTATCCTTTTCAAAAAAAAAAGACTTTTGGCCTGTAATATTTATTGAATTACCTATTTTGATTGTATCAATTTTATTACATGAATTATCGCATGCCGTTATTGCTACTGGTTACGGAGGATTCGTTGCAGAAATTGGAATTAGAAAAATAAAATATGGATTTAAATATTATACAAGAGTGTTTTGGGGGAATGTGCCTATAAATAATAAAATATGTTTTTTGCTCGGCGGTATTGCAATGAATATGTGGTTGTCTTCGTTTGGGTGTTTTATAGTATATAGATATAAATTGGTATGTGGCTTTTTTGTTTATATTACAAATGTTTTACTGGTAATGCTGAATATTATACCACAAAAAAAGTTGAATTCGGATGGGTATCAAATAGTTGTTCAATTACAGAAATATAAAAAAAATAATCTTAATATCTTTAGGAAAAAATAAAAAAATGCTGACATTTGCAAACAATGCAGCATCTATTATCACCACACGAAAAGGTGCGCTTGCGGTAATGCCGACACTTGAAGAGATAAATGCATAGTAGGATGGTCATCCCATTGATTATAGAAAGAGTGTAGAACAAGTAAAAATGATCTGCACTCCTTTATTATGAGCATATCAAAATCCTCACAGCATATTCCAAATATTAATTGTAGGCTACTTAGAAAGAGCCGCAGAACTCCTGCTTAGGAATGTCGCATAGAAAAGCTGTACAATGGATCTGCACCATTGTAGAGACAACACTCATTCCCACTATGATAACATCCGCAAATGGGATCACTACAGCCACTATAGCAACAACTACATTTAATATAGAACCGATCAAAAATACAATCCATGTGCTTTTTCCAAGGCTTGCGATATCGTTGTGTCCACGGCTTCCGACCACATCACTTACAGACGTACACACCTGATAAGTTACCATAAATGTAAGAACAGCTGCTGCAACAGAAAACAGCATCGCAAAAAGAACGTTAAATGATGTAAGACTCGATATTATATTGCATACAAGTGAGATGATACTGAGCACAAACGCATTGGCACATCCGTTTATGTCTTTTCCGGCATTATAAAGTCCTACCAGATAAATGATTGATAGGACAATCGAGCAATAGTTGCCAGCAGATTGATGATCGGAATGACAGACAGCACGCTGCATATGATAAAGGCAGACCTGTGCAATAAACATTTTTTGCAGTCCTTCGGACGCATTTCCATAATTATTCATAGTGAAAACTCCTTTTCTTGATGATATGAGGGTCAAAATGTATTTTGTCCCTCATGATTAATCAGATATACCCTTTAATCATAATATAAATATATCAGTAACCCGGATAGAAGTAAATCCCAAGTTAAAGTTATATTTCTTAAACAAATCTTAATATGTTACATAATTGGATTTTAATGTTACAATTGATACAATAAGATCAACATAAAACTTCCGGAGGCAATTATGTATAAAGTATTAGTATGTGATGATGAAAAAGACATTGTATCGGCAATCAGCATTTATTTAACCAGCGATGGCTACGAGGTAATCCCGGCGCGAAACGGGCTGGAGGCGCTTGATATAGTAAAACACAATGATGTGCATCTTGTCCTGATGGACATCATGATGCCTGTCATGGACGGCATAGAGGCGATGGTGGAAATCAGAAAAATCTCTAATGTGCCGGTCATACTTCTCACTGCCAAAAGTGAGGACACTGACAAGGTACTCGGGCTCACGGTCGGAGCAGACGACTATGTGACGAAACCGTTTAACCCGGTAGAGCTGCAGGCAAGGGTGAAGTCGCAGATCAGGAGATACATGCTTCTTGGCGCAGGCAATACAAGCGCAGGAAAGCTGGTAATCGGCGGCATTGAGCTGGATGATAAATCAAAGACAGTGACAGTCGATGGCGAGGCAGCAAATCTCACACGTACAGAGTACGATATTTTGAAGCTTCTCATGGAGCATCCGGCGAGGTGTATTCGCCGAATCAGATATATGCAAAGGTCTGGAAGGATGAGCCGTATGGGACAGAAAACACGGTGCGGTACATATCCGCCATCTCAGAGAAAAGGTTGAGATAAATCCGGCTGAGCCAAGATACTTAAAGGTCATCTGGGGTCGCGGATACAAAATTGACGCTGAATAGGTGCATGCTTGATAAAGTTTGTCAAGTGAAGCACTATAAAATGGAAGGTGAATGATATGAAAAAAATATCAAGGAATCTGTGGCTTAAGCTTGCGGCATTTATAGTGTGCTCGGTCATGGCGGCAGGGCTTGTTGTAACAACGATAGTTGCAGTGTATACAAACAATTATGAAAGTACAGCACAGCTAAGGGATGAAATTCATGCGAATATTGCAGGAGCCTATAGCAGACAGATGGTGTACAATTATGAATCCGGTGATGACAATGCATTTTCGCAGATGATGGACGATACCAATCTGCAGGCCGCAGTGGTAAAGAGTAATGAAACATCAGAGGACAAGGTAGATGTAAAATCTGATGCAGCAAAGGTGTATTCAAGTGTGGATGAAATATCAAATCCGGATTATATTTTTAGCTACAAGGCAAAGAACTTAAAGTGGAACAGGCTATCATATCTGTGGGATGCAATGAGCGGCAGCTATGAAGAGTCAGACGCTGCTTCAAGCGATATGAACAGTGAGAGAATCAGCTCAATCATGTATTCCAAGACAAACGGGCTCTTTTATCTGTGCCTGAATGATGGTACCGCTTATGTCATTCCAAAGGTGAGGGTGATGACAGGCTCTAACGATAACAGCTCGCTTGGCTTATATAAGGCAGTTGAGAAAACCGATGAGAATGGAAATAATTACTTTGCCTACGAGGAGATGTTTACAGGCCAGTCACTCGATATTACAGGCTTTGCCGAGTGGAAAAATGTAAAGTGTTATGATGAAAAAGGAAATCATATAAAGTGTGGCATGAATCTGAGTGATGACGGCGATTCGCGCTTTGATAGTGACGGCTCTTACTACGATTATGATGAGGATATTTATTATGACAGCTACGAAATCATAAAAGTGGTGGAGCAGGTGAATGAGAGCTATGAGCTTTTACCGGATACCTTTAATATATCGGATACCGGAATTGTGTACTATCCATACACCCCAACGGAAGATAAGCCTGAGTACTATTATGTGTATGCAAAGCTTCCGCAGCAGCTTCAGGAAAAGGGCGATTACTTCAATCAGGCAGACAGCTTACTTGACGTCATGGAATTTACAGAGGCTCATTTGAGTGTATTGTTTGTCATATTTATACTTGGTTTTGTGATTACAGCGGGATATCTGCTGACAGTTGCCGGAAAACGTGCAGAGTCAGAGGAAATTAAATTACGATTATATGACAGGCTGCCGTATGAGGTGATGCTTGGAGTGACAATGTTTGCAGACTTTATGGTATTTCCGGCAGGCTTTTTGCTTATAAAGCAGCTTCCGGTGGTGGCACTCATTTGTCTGGCGGCAACCATGGTTTCGCTTGAAGCAATCCTGTCAACATACGTAAGAATCAGGGCACATGAGTTCTGGAAGCATACACTGTGCTACTATGTTGTTAGATTTTTCTTAAAGCCTGTCAAAAAGCTATGCAGGATGGTATTTGCCCCAATCAGATACGGCTTTTCATGGATAGGAGAAATGTACGCTGTTTTTGATCAGTATGCTGGCATTCGGTTTTATATGTCTGCTTGAGCTTATAGGCTTTGGAATAGGGAGTATTGGATTTATATTCATTATAAAGCTTATAGAGCTTGCTCTGCTTATCGCATTTATCATGCAGTATGACAGGATAAGATGCGCCGCAAAGGCTATAGCAAACGGTGATTTTTCACAGCCGGTTGATACGTCAAGACTCATGCTGTTTTTCAGAAAGCATGGAGAGGATTTGAATAATGTGAGCAATGGAATAGAGGCCGCGGTCTCTGAAAAAATGAAGAGCGAGCGCTTCAGGACGGAGCTCATCACAAATGTGTCGCATGATATCAAGACACCGCTCACCTCGATTATCAATTATGTGGACCTGTTGCAGAAGGAGGACATAGATAACGAGAAGGTACGCGAATATCTTGACGTTCTCGACAGGCAGTCATCACGTTTGAAAAAATTAATTCAGGATTTACTCGAAGCGTCAAAGGCATCTACCGGCAGCATAAATGTAGAACTTGAGGAACTGGATGCGGCTGTTATGCTGTCACAGGTAGCCGGAGAATACAAAGAAAAATTCGAGAAAAATAATCTTGATTTAATTATCAAAAATGACGTTACACCTGTATGATTCAGGCAGATGGACGACATCTGTGGAGAGTGTTTGATAATCTGATGAACAACATCAACAAATACGCCCAGCCGGGTACGAGAGTGTACATTGACATCATTCCAAAGGACAGCGGAGCCATCATAACCTTCAAGAATGTATCAGCTACACCGCTTAATATCTCAAGCGATGAGCTCAAGGAGCGTTTTGTCAGAGGAGACAGCTCGCGAAATACCGAGGGCAGCGGACTGGGACTGTCTATTGCAGAAAGTCTCATGAAGCTCATGAATGGTACTTTGGAGCTGATTGTGGATGGCGATCTTTTTAAGGTGACTCTGGAGTTTTGAGCTTTTTAAAACTATATTATATATTGAACTTATACGACATAAGAAACAACAAAATCCGGGGCAGATGCCCCGGATTTTAAGTCATTCTTTGAGGTTTCAATTCTATATAGAACAAGATCTCTTCTTGTACCAATTTCTACATCATGCTGCTCCATATAGTATAACCCCCTCTTTATGAATATTTGAATAAAATGGATAATTTACTACCCACTTATTAAAAATCTCTTCACTTTTGGCAATTGGTTTTATGTCAATGTCATGATCCAGATTAAAGTCATATGTCATATAGGAAAGCTTCTCACCATAAGATTTAAGTTCAATATCTGACATGTCAACCAAAATCATAATATCTATATCTGAGTCGGGTCTGAAATCGCCTCTGGCATATGAACCATATAAAATAATCTGTCTGACATGTGAACCATAAATTTTTTTGATTTCTTCAATATATTGTCTAATAAGATTATACATAGCTTTTGGCATATGCTACCCCTCCTTAAAAAATAATCTTCACTCTACTATTTTATTATACCATATATTAAAAAAAATGCATTTTATATTTTACCACAAAAAGTCGGTATAAAAATCCGGGGCATCTGCCCCGGCCTCAGGCTGTAGACGTGATTTAATTTCCCGATATCATCTCCAAAAACCTCTCATGAATCCGTGTATCATCATCAAGCTCCGGATGAAAAGCCAGCCCAATCTGGTTCTTATACTGCACACCGACAATTTTGCGTCATACTCTGCGAGTACACGCACATCATTCTTTGCTGAAGCATCAATAGCTTCCACGTAAGGCGCCCTGATAAATGTCATGGTAAAGTCAAAGCTATTGTCAAACCTTGCTGTAGCCTCGAAGCTTCCGAGCTGTCTGCCGTAGGCATTTCTTTTAACAGTGACAGGCAAAGTGCCGAAATATACGTTGTCATCGTTGCTGATATGTGAAGCTAAAAGGATAAGACCAGCGCAGGTTGCAAGCACCGGAAGTCCGTTTGCGATTCTTCTCTTAAGCTCATCAAACATATCAAGCTCACGTAGCAGCTTGCCCTGCACAGTGCTCTCACCGCCCGGCAGCACGAGTCCGTCTATATCACAGATATCTGATTTTTTGCGCAGCTCAACACACTCACAGCCTAAAGATTCAAGCATGCGCTTGTGCTCAATAAACGCTCCCTGAACGGCTAAAACACCAATCTTAAGTCCTGATTTCATTTTATTTGCCTCTTTCTTCCATGATGATTTTAATCTCGCTCTCGTTGATTCCGACCATAGCCTCACCGAGATCCTCAGAAAGCTCTGCGATAAGCTTCGCATCTGTAAGTTTGTCACAGCCTTTACGATAGCGGCAGCTCTCTTGGCAGGATCGCCTGACTTGAAGATACCTGAGCCGACGAACACACCCTCAGCACCGAGCTGCATCATAAGAGCGGCATCAGCCGGAGTAGCCACACCACCTGCCGCAAAGTTTACAACAGGAAGTTTGCCATTATCGTGAACAAACTTAACCAGCTCGAAAGGCACCTGAAGATTTTTAGCTGCCTCGAAAAGCTCATCCTCACGCATGGAAGTAAGCTTAGCAATCTCAGAATTCATCTTTCTCATATGTCTGACAGCCTGCACGATATCACCGGTACCGGGCTCACCCTTTGTACGGATCATGGAAGCTCCTTCGTTGATACGGCGGAGAGCCTCACCGAGATCTCTTGCACCACATACGAAAGGCACCTTGAAATCTCTCTTATTGATATGGTACACATCATCAGCAGGTGAAAGCACCTCAGACTCATCAATGTAGTCAATCTCGATAGCCTCAAGTATCTGAGCTTCCACGAAGTGACCGATACGGCACTTTGCCATGACGGGGATGCTGACAGCCTCCTGAATGCCCTTAATCATCTTAGGATCGCTCATTCTTGAAACACCGCCTGCGGCTCTGATATCGGCAGGGATTCTCTCAAGCGCCATGACAGCACATGCACCGGCAGCCTCGGCAATCCTGGCCTGCTCCGGAGTAGTGACATCCATGATGACACCGCCCTTGAGCATCTGCGCAAGACCTTTGTTGAGTTCGTATTGAGTATTCTTATTGTTTTCCATTTGTTAAATCTCCTTTTGTTTTTTGTATTGCTTTTATGTCAATTTATATGACGAAAGCAGTCAGGCGTGAGCAAATATGTTTAGGTGGCGCAGGCGGCGTGTGCGCTCTCACGAGAGTGTACTCGCCACCTGCGCCGCCAGGCTGTATTTGCTCATGCCAGCCATATATCATGGTTGCAATATTACGCCACATCTGGTAATATTAAAATATTCAAAATAAGGAAAATAAAAATGCCAGAAAGCGGTGAATCAAATGCTGACCTACGACCTCACAAAAACAGACGGTCCACTCTACAAATGCCTGTATGAGTGCATCAAAAACGATATATCACAGGGAAAATTAAGCTCCGGTGAGAAAATGCCATCAAAACGTACCCTCGCCAAGAATCTGGGGGTTAGTACCATTACGGTTGAAAATGCATATGACCAGTTGATAGGCGAGGGCTATATGTTTGCAAGACCCAAGAGGGGCTATTTCATAGCCGATGTGTCAGATATCAGGGTAATCAAGGCACCGGTGCAGAAGGAGCTTAGCATAAAGCTGCCGCCTGAGCAGGATGAAAGTATATTTGACTTCTCATCAAACAGGACAGACTCGGGTAACTTTCCATTTTCCATATGGGCAAAGCTCATGCGAGAGACGATTTCCCTTAGGGAGCAGGAGCTTTTGTCGGTGTCGCCGTGTGGCGGAGTGAGAGAACTTCGGGAAGCGATAGCAAGCCATCTGTCATCGTTTCGCGGTATGAATGTGGACCCGGACCAGATAATAGTCGGAGCGGGAACAGAGTATCTGTACGGTCTGCTTGTGAAGCTTTTGGGTACGGACAAGGTATACTGCGTGGAGGATCCTGCTATAAGAAAATCAGCCAGATATACGAGTGCAACAATGCAAAATGCCTGCCGGTGCAGATGGATGAGCAGGGCATCAGCGTGGAGCTTATAAAGAAAGCGAACGCGCAGATAGCACATATCAGCCCGACACACCATTTTCCGACAGGAATCACGATGCCTGTGAACCGCCGCTATGAGCTTTTGGCATGGGCCAACGAGAGCAGCGACAGATACATTATAGAGGATGATTATGACAGTGAGTTTCGCATGAACGGACACCCGATACCGCCCATCCTCTCGATTGATGCGTGTGAAAAGGTCATCTATATAAATACATTTTCAAAATCTCTCACATCCACCATCCGAATCAGCTACATGGTGCTGCCGGAGCATCTGGCAAATGAGTTTTACAGGAGGCTTTCATTTTACTCATGTACGGTATCGACCTTCGAGCAGTATACGCTGGCACGATTTATCAGCGAGGGCTATTTTGAAAAGCACATAAACAGAATGAGACTGCACTACGGCAGAAAGCGCCAGAGCGTGCTTTCGTCCATAAAAGGCTGCTTCACTGAAAAGGAATGCAGGGTAATAGAAAATGACTCCGGACTGCATTTTATCATACAGTTTGACACGAACCTTCCGGACAAAACAGTTGAAGAAAGGCTTTTGAAAAAAGGCATAAAGCTTCAGGCGATTACCCATTTCAACCTGATCAAGCCAAAGGAGGACAGGCATCAGTTTATTATCAATTACTCAAATATTGATGCAGACAGGATAATGGATGAGCTTTTAATTATTAAAGATACAATACTTTAACCAGACAGTACTTTAATAAAGCCGACTATAAAGCATATAAATAGTATATACAAATAATAAATACAAACAGTGCGAATAATTTATGTGTGTAAAAATTTGACATAGATTTTACATACATCTGATAGAGCATTTTACAAAGCATCCATATAATGTATTCTCGAAGACAAGAAATTTATTACATGTTGCAGGAGATACAAATGGAGAAAAAAATCAAAATTCAGGTTCGCGACCTGAATCTGTATTATGGCCAGAATCATGCACTGCATGGTGTCAATATGGACATAAAAGAAAACAGCGTGACAGCGCTGATCGGACCGTCAGGATGTGGTAAGTCTACATTTTTAAAGTGTATCAACAGAATGAATGATCTGGTTGACAACGTCAGAATCGAGGGAAGCATAGAGATAGATGGTGAGAATATATATGCACCATCAGTCGATACAACCGTACTTCGCAAAAAGGTCGGTATGGTTTTCCAGCAGCCAAATCCGTTCCCTATGAGCATATATGACAATATCGCATATGGCCCGAGAGTGCATGGCATCAAGGATAAAAAGATACTCGACCAGATAGTTGAGGAAAGCCTTCAGGGTGCTGCGATATTCAATGAAGTTAAAGATAGATTAAAGAAATCTGCTATGGGGCTTTCGGGTGGACAGCAGCAGAGACTGTGTATTGCGAGAGCGCTTGCCGTACAGCCGGAGGTGCTTTTGATGGATGAGCCAACATCAGCGCTCGACCCTATCTCTACTTCAAAGATAGAGGAGCTCATGGAGGATTTAAAGAAAAAGTACACAGTTGTAGTAGTGACACATAACATGCAGCAGGCAGTGCGTGTGTCAGACGATACAGCCTTCTTTCTTGTGGGAGATATGGTAGAGTTTGGTGACACAAAGACAATTTTCTCATATCCACAGGACAAGAGAACAGAGGATTACATCACAGGGAGGTTTGGTTAATGAGATCGAAATTCGACGAGCAGCTTAAGAAGCTGAATGAAGAAATGATGCACATGGGAAGCATGATTGAGGAGTCAATCCAGAAAGCAATCGAGCATTTATACATCAGGATGCCGATAGCGCCAAAGCCATCATGGAGGGCGATTCAGAGATAGACAGAGAGCAGAAAAAGATAGAGAGCCTGTGCTTTGATCTGCTCATGCAGCAGCAGCCTGTAGCAAGAGACCTTAGAACAATTTCTGCAGCGATGAAGATGGTTACTGATATGGAGCGTATAGGAGACCACGCAGCCGATATCAGCGAGATGACCATTTTGATGAGCAGTGATAAGCCATACAGGGTCAATATAGAGCATGTCAAGAGCATGGCTTCAGAGACAATGCTTATGCTTATCAGGGCAATCGAGGCATATGTTGAGAAGAACAATGACAAGGCTCACATAGTGATGAAGCAGGATGATGTGGTTGATGATCTTTTTGATAAGGTAAAGGCTGAGCTTATTGATTTCATCAGGGAACATCCGGAGGATGGTGAGCAGGCAGAGGATCTTCTCATGGTTGCAAAATACTTTGAGCGTATTGGAGACCATGCGACAAATATTGCTGAGTGGGTTGAGTTTGCGCTTGATGATAAGGTTCGCAAATCATATTTAATCTTTATGCTGAAAAATTAAATCATAGTTATATACAAACAAAATTGATACAGACGATGGATTTTACATAAATTTTACATAAAACCATCGTCTGTTTTACATTAGTAATGTATAATCGAAAGTAAAAAGCAGGTAAAAATTTTACATAAGATTTTTTGAAATGGAGAAAGCTATGGCACTTATTTATATTGTAGAGGACGACGAGAGCATACGTGAGATAGAGAGTATTGCTTTAAAAAACAGTAATTACATAGTCAGTGCATTTGAAAATGCAAAGGAATTTTACAAGAAGCTGGATGAACTCGTACCGGACCTTATACTGCTTGATGTGATGCTTCCGGATGAGAGCGGCTACGATATCGTGAGAAAGCTCAGAAAACGTCCGGCCACACAGGATATTCCTATTATAATGGTCACAGCCAAGACAACAGAGATGGATATGATAAAAGGGTTTGACGGAGGCGCAGATGATTACATCAAAAAGCCTTTCTCAATCATGGAGCTTATCACAAGAGTAAAGGCACTGCTCAGGAGAACAGCGAAGGAGGAGCCGAAGCTTTTAAAGCTGGATGATCTGGTGATTGACCATGAGCGCCATGTGGTTACAGTGAACAATGAGCCGGTTGACCTTACATACAAGGAGTATGAGCTTTTAAGGCTTCTGATGGGCAGTCAGGGCATAGTCATGACCAGGGATGTCATCATGAGAAGCGTCTGGGATACTGACTTTGAGGGCGAGACACGTACAGTGGACATGCACATAAAGACACTCCGCCATAAGCTGGGTGACTATGGCAGCAGGATAAAGACAGTCAGAAATGTGGGCTATGTTATAGAATAATAGCTGTTATAATGATTTCTAATATACATAAGCGGAGCGTACAGCATGAAAAAGAAGATTAATTACTATCTGGTAGCAACAGCACTTTTTGTAGCAATTGCCACTATGGTTTCCATGACAGTAATCAACTATTACCTCTTTCAGAAGCAGGTAAAGGAAGACCTGCAGGTCATGGCAGAGACAATAGAAAGCACCGGAATACTAAAACAGAATATAAATGAAATCCCGCAGATTGACGTGGAGGGTATTCGTGTCACCTGGATTGACAAGGACGGCACAGTGCTGTATGACAATCAAAATAATGTGAAAAAACTTGAAAATCATGGCAATAGACCGGAAGTTGAATCAGCATTTGATAAAGGTACGGGAGACAGCGTGAGAACATCAGCCACCATGAACAGCAATACCTTCTATCATGCCATAAAGCTCAATGATGGAACGGTACTGCGTGTCTCTATTGCAGCAAGAAGTATCTGGAACATGTTTGCAAGCAGTATACCTGCCATGCTTATAGTGACGGTTATAATAGTAGGAATATGTGTGGTTCTCGCAAAGAGCCTGACCAGAAAGCTCATGAAGCCAATCGAGACACTCGCAGGCAACCTGGAGCAGGCCTCTGTCATCCAGAAAAAGACAGAGTACAAGGAACTCGTGCCGTTCATGAATGCGATAAGGATACAGCATGAGGGCGTGCTTGCCGCGGCAAAGAGCAGACAGGACTTCACAGCCAATGTGTCACACGAGCTAAAGACTCCGCTCACAGCCATCTCCGGCTACGCAGACTCATAGAAAACGGCATGGTCGAAAAGGAGCAGCAGATTCATTTTGCCACTGAAATCAGAAGAAATGCACAGCGCCTGCTTTCCTTGATCAATGATATCATAAAGCTCTCGGAGCTTGATTCCAGCGAGGCGCAGCAGGGCTTTGAGCAGCTTGATCTGTACGGTCTGGTCAAGGACTGCATGGAAAATCTACAGGTGAATGCCGAGCAGAGAAAAGTAGCACTCAATTTTGATGGCACTGACTGTATGGTACGAGGCAACAGGCAGCTTCTCACGGAGCTCGTTGAGAATCTCTGCCAGAATGCTATCCGCTACAACAATGAGGGTGGCACCGTAAATGTGACGGTACATAAGCTCGGTGGCAAGACAGTTCTCACGGTCGAGGACAACGGCATAGGCATCCCAAAGGACCAGCAGGAGCGCGTTTTTGAGCGCTTCTACAGAGTGGACAAGAGCCGCTCGAAGGAGACCGGCGGCACAGGCCTTGGGCTTGCGATAGTAAAGCATATAGTGCAGCTGCATGATGCAGGGCTTACGCTCGACAGCGAGGTGGGGCGTGGCACAACAATAAAGGTGGAGTTTTAGCTCCGCCTTTTTACGTCTCATGCGCCATACCGGGCACACAGGCTCTTGCAAAATCGTGGCGCAGTGTTTATAATCATATGTTAGCAGCGAAAACAAGGCAAGACCAGGAGGAACAGCCATGTATCAGGAAATATCAAAATTACTTATGTACGGAGATTTATCCAGGATGAGATACTTTATAAATTGGGACAGCTCTTTGAGCAGTTTGAGGTGGGCGAGTACAACAAGACAGAGCTTGTGCGCGACATCAATACACAGGTCAAGAGAATCCTAAAGGTAGCGACAGACTATGGTTTTGATGACAATCTGTGGCACAACTATCTCACTTTCTTCCTTATGATGAGTGAGAATCCGTTTTCCATCACCTGTGAGAAGGTCGGAGCCAGCGATGGCAGCGTAAACGGGCTTGTGGCAAACGATTTCAGGATTTTTAAGAAGCTTTTCGATTATGATTTCAAGCCAATCGAGTCAGCACTCGGAATCGACTGCTTCACACAGATCAGCAATTATAAGGCCATTGTGAAAAAGGACTTATGTATAATCACAATGTCAGCGAGAAAGTAAGGGCGCTGAGCAAGAAGCTTGAGGCAGCTAAGGATGAGCAGGAGTTCTTTGATGTGGTAACAGGCTTTTACAAGGCATACGGAGTCGGCATGTTTGGTCTCAACAAGGCATTCAGGATTGAGGAGCATCTGGACGGTGGCTTTTCCTTCATGCCAATCAACAATATGGATGCGGTCATGCTCGATGACCTGATCGGCTATGAAATCCAGAAGAAAAAGCTCACAGACAATACAGAAGCGTTTGTACAGGGAAAAAAGGCCAACAATGTGCTGCTTTTCGGAGACAGCGGAACCGGAAAATCAACAAGCATCAAGGCTATTGTCAATCAGTATTATGATGACGGACTGCGCATGATTGAGATATACAAGCATCAGTTTAAATATCTGTCAAAGATTATCGCAGCAATCAAAAACAGAAACTACAGATTTATCATATATATGGATGACCTCTCATTCGAGGAGCATGAGATTGAGTACAAGTTCCTAAAGGCAGTTATCGAGGGTGGCGTGGAGACAAAGCCTGACAACATACTGATTTATGCAACCTCTAACCGCCGTCACCTGATAAAGGAGACATGGAATGACCGTAATGACCAGGACAACAGCAATGACAAGCACCACTCAGATACAGTTGAGGAGAAGCTGTCACTTGTAAACCGTTTTGGTGTGACAATCAGCTACTCAAAGCCATCGCAGAAGGAGTTCTTCAACATCGTAACAGAGCTTGCGAGAAAGAGCGGCTGCACACTTTCAGACGAGGAGCTGTGCAGGGAGGCAAACAAGTGGGAACTCAGCCACGGTGGTATTTCAGGACGTACTGCAACACAGTTTGTCAACTACATTATGGCTAACAATTAAGCAGCAGGCATAAGCATGAAAGGATAGTATATGCTCTACCAGATAAGTAATGGCGCTGTCGCATTTGGCGAGACGTCATTTTGCATAGTATAGATTTTGAAATCAGAAACACAGAAAAGATAGCGATAGTCGGCAGAAACGGCTGTGGCAAGACAACACTTTTAAAGCTCATTTCAGGCGAGGTTGAGATGGAAAAGCTCGACAGCGATGAGAGCGCTTTATTGCAAAGGCAGGAAACCCGGAGATAGGGTATCTGAAGCAGATTGCGTTTGATGATCCTGATGTGACACTCGAGCAGGAGGTGCGCAAATGCTTCGTGAAAATGGACGAGCGAAAGGCAGAGCTTGCGCGCGCGGCGGCAGAGCTTGAGCATGATTATTCCGATGAAAAGGTAGCCAGATATACCGCGATGGAGGAGGCCTTCAAGGATGATGGCGGCTACTATTATGAGAAGGAATATGAGGTCATGATCCGCAAGTTCGGCTTCTCAGATGATGAGCGTAAAAAGCCAATCCGTGACTTTTCCGGAGGGCAGCAGACCAAGATAGCATTCATAAAGCTGCTTTTGTCAAAGCCTGACATACTGCTTTTGGACGAGCCGACCAACCACCTCGATGTCACGACGATTGAGTGGCTTGAGGGCTATCTGAAGTCGTACCCGAAGGCAGTGGTTGTCGTATCCCATGACCGTATGTTTCTCGACAATGTGGTAGATGTGGTATACGAGATAGAGTACGGCACAGCAAGGCGCTATCCGGCAATTATACCAATTTTATCGCCCGCAAAAAGGAAAACTACGACAAGCAGATGAAGGATCACATCGCCCAGCAGAAGGAGATAGAGCGTTTGCAGCGTATGGTTACGCGCTTCAAGGGCAAGCCGACCAAGACATCCATGCGCAGTCAAAGCAGAAGGCTATCGACCGCATGGTGATTATCGAGGCGCCGGACAAGTACGACAACAAGACCTTCCATGCCAATTTCCAGCCCGAAAAGGAGACCGGAAACGATGTGCTTTATACATCAGAGCTTGCAATCGGTTATGACCATCCGCTCTCCGTAGTGTCGCTTGATTTGAAAAGAGGCGAAAAGCTTGGCATACTCGGCGGAAACGGACTTGGAAAATCAACATTTTTAAAGACCATCGTGGGTAAGATCCCTGCACTTTCAGGAGAGTACCGCTTTGGAACCAACGTGCAGATAGGATATTTCGACCAGCAGATGGCCATGTATACAAGCAACAAGACTGTGCTCGATGATTTTTGGGATGAGTATCCGAATCTTACAGAAACCGAGGCCAGAAATGCACTTGGAGCCTTCCTTTTTTCAGGGGAGGACGTGTTCAAGAACGTAAATATGCTCTCAGGAGGAGAAAAGGTCAGACTGGCGCTTTGTAAGATTTTAAAGACCAGACCGAACGTGCTCGTGCTCGATGAGCCAACTAACCATATGGATATCGTAGGCAAGGAAACGCTAGAGAGCATGCTTAAGGACTACAAGGGCACACTGATTTTTGTATCACACGACAGATATTTTGTGAAAAAGGTAGCCACACAGCTGCTTGTGTTCGAGGATGGCACGACCAATCTCTATCAGTTGGCTATGAGCAGTATCAGGAAAAGCTCGATCGTGAGGCTGAGGAAAGCAAAAATGTATACAGAGGCAATGCGATATTTGGCGGTGCGATAAGCCAGAACGGCAGCAGTCAGACAGGCAGTGATGTAAAACGGAGCACGTCACAAACCGGTGCAGCAGGTAATGTGGGCGAAAGCACCAATGCAAATAGCGCAGCCCAGGCAGGCGGCATGCTGTCTCATCAACCGGCAAGGCATACTACAACCCGGGCAAGGAGCGCTCAAAGATACAAAAAAAGGTCAAAAAGGCCGAGGAGGACCTGGCGGTCAAGGAAGCAAAGCTCGATGAGCTCAAGGCCGAGCTAATGAAGCCGGAGTATCAGTCAAGCTACTCAAAGCTCACGGAAATCCAGAACGAAATAGACGCTCTCGAGGAAGAAATCCTTATAGATATGGAGGCGTGGGAGGAGCTTTCCTCTCAGCTTGAGGCACTGGGATAGGTTAGATGCGCTGTGGTAGCTTAGAAACGTTGTGATAGCTTAGATGTGCTGTTGTAGTTGAGAAATGTTGCGATAGTGTATAAAAAATCACTCGACTTGATGTTTTTTATTCTGATGAAATCCCTAATCATAGCGAAATCAAGCGATTTCGCGAAAAACCGTAAATAAACCCTTGATTATTTATATAAATTGCATAAAAATGATTGATGAAAACGAAATTTATGGTATAATATTTACATGATACAGACAACGTATCAAATAAACGATAAAGGGGTTGGACATCATGAGAATAACAATTTCAGGAAAAAACATCGAATTAACAGAGGGGCTTAAGCAGGCAGTAGAGGAGAAGCTGTCAAAGCTGGAGAAGTTTTTTAAACCGGACACAGACGTATACGTTACACTCAGCGTAGAAAAGGATAGACAGAAAATCGAGGTTACTATCCGGCAAAGGGACATGTTATCCGTTCAGAGCAGGTCAGCAATGATATGTACGTATCAATTGACCTCGTAGAGGAAGTAATCGAGAGACAGCTTCGCAAATACAGAACCAAGATTTCCGCAAAGAAGTATGCACCGGCGATATTCCAGGATGATTTCGTGGAGGCAGACGATGCAGAGGACGAGGAAATCAAGATTGTCCGTACAAAGAGATTTGGTATGAAGCCTATGTATCCTGAGGATGCATGCATCCAGATGGAGCTCTCAGGCCACGATTTCTTCGTATTCAGAAATGCAGAGAATGACGAAGTAAATGTAGTCTACAAGAGAAAAGGACATACATACGGACTTATCGAACCGGAATGTTAGAACTCTTGTTTTTCATCATAATTTAACCTTTCTTTCATCGAAAACCGGCAGCCGTTGGCTGCGGTTTTTTAGTTTGCGCGCCATGGGCGCGCTCTAACGGGTGAAGTCCCGAACACGCCCAGATAGTGGGAAGTGTATAGCTGAACAGCAAGGGTGTTCATCGTGAGATGGAATCTGAAGGAAGCTGTAAGCAAATCTCTGGTCCGACGGATAGAAATCACATATAAGGCTAGGCTATGAGAGATAAGTTGGCTAAAAGCAACGAAGTCTAATAATTATCACTTTTGTAGTAGCAGAGTAAATGTGGCGGATGTATGGAGAGAAAGAGCGTGCACCTTAAGCGTGGAGGTCTCACAGAGGTTCCATTAGCTAGTAACAACGAACTGTGAGAAGTCAGCCAAGCCCATAGTAGTGAAGAAGTTTCTGTAATGGAAATGGAGCAAAGGGGCGAACAATCAACAAGTTTGAGTATGTCTCGTATTGCAGAAATGGCAACATCTGCCGTAACCAATCGGGTAAAAGATGGTCAAATCAAGCGAGACGGAAAGGAAAGAACGCATGGACACAAGTAGTCTAATGGAGCAGATTTTATCTAGCGATAATCTCAACAGAGCATATCTGCAAGTCGTACGAAATAAAGGTGCAGAGGGAGTGGACGGAATGAAGTACACGGAACTCAAAGAACATCTTGAAAAGAACGGCGAAATCATCAAGGAACAGTTGAGGACAAGAAAGTATAAACCTCAACCAGTACGAAGAGTGGAGATACCAAAGCCCGATGGCGGTGTCAGAAACCTAGGAGTACCAACAGTAACAGACAGATTCATACAGCAAGCCATTGCACAGGTATTAACACCAATCTACGAGGAACAATTCCATGAACATAGTTATGGATTCAGACCGAATAGATGTGCACAGCAAGCAATCATAACAGCACTTGACATGATGAATGATGGTAACGATTGGATTGTAGACATTGACTTGGAAAAGTTCTTTGACACGGTAAACCATGACAAGCTTATGACTATCATAGGCAGAACTATAAAAGATGGAGATGTTATCTCTATCATAAGGAAATACCTTGTCAGCGGAATCATGATAGACGATGAATATGAGGATTCTATTGTGGGAACACCGCAAGGAGGAAATCTTTCGCCGTTATTGGCAAACATCATGCTCAATGAACTTGATAAGGAAATGGAAAAGCGAGGGCTTAACTTTGTGCGATATGCAGATGACTGTATTATCATGGTTGGAAGTGAAATGTCTGCAAATCGGGTAATGAGAAACATATCTCGATTTATTGAGGAGAAACTAGGTCTCAAGGTCAACATGACAAAGAGTAAAGTAGACAGACCAAGCGGACTTAAATACCTTGGGTTTGGGTTCTACTTTGACACAAGAGCACATCAGTTTAAGGCAAAACCACATGCAAAATCAGTAGCGAAGTTTAAGAAAAGAATGAAAGAACTCACATGCCGTAGCTGGGGCGTTAGCAACAGCTACAAGGTGGAGAAATTAAATCAACTCATCAGAGGTTGGATAAATTACTTTAAAATTGGAAGTATGAAAACACTTTGTCGAGAACTAGATGGTAGCATCAGATACAGACTTCGTATGTGCATTTGGAAACATTGGAAAACTCCACAAAACAGAGCAAAGAACCTTATGAAGCTTGATGTACCAAGATGGGCAGCATTTAAAATAGCGTATTGCGGAGACAGATATGCAAGACTCGCCCACAATGGATGGATACAAAAGGCTATAAGTACAAAGAGACTAACCTCATTTGGATTAGTCTCAATGTTAGATTACTACACCGAAAGGTGCGTTACTTGTTAAGTTGATTGAACCGCCGTGTACCGAACGGTACGCACGGTGGTGTGAGAGGTCGGAAATTTCGTTAAATTTCCCTCATACTCGATTATTAACCATTTATATAAATTTTAAAAAAATGAAATAATTAGAACAAAAACCTCAAAATATAGTACAAATTTATCATTACAAAAATTCTGATATAAAAAGAGCAATATTAAACAAAAACCAACTAAATTAAACCTAAACCCATGTCGTATTTTGTCGAAAACTGCTAATCACCTATCAAAATTAAAAATTCTAATAGAAATCTTCAAAATACAAGCGCGTAACGCGCCTAGAATATTGATATATTATATGGAAAAATGAATCCACCAACAAAAACAAAGAGGGAAATTTCGCAAAGACGACAAAATTTCAAAAGAAAGACAAAAAAAGAAGTTCTACGAAAAATAAAGTCGATGGAGGGATGAAATATTTGGGAAGAATTTATTATGAACAGAAAGGACTTATTAACCTCGATGATATCGTAGATATATTTATTGAGGTTGGAAATATACACAATTACCTGGAAAATGCAGCCTTGCGGATTTTGCTTTTTGGCAATCCTGAGCTGAATTTTTATCAGTGCCGATTATTAGTATTGAAGTACGGAGAATCACTTTCACAGGATGATTTGCACGGGCGGATGGTATTTATGAGAATGATACAGCTGCTGGAAGCTAACACAGTTTAAAATAAAATGAGAATTTCTTTTTTGACCGGGCAACCGGTCTTTCTTTTTTGCACAAATGGTGTTATAATTTTGGAGAAATTATGTTGATTACTCATAGCTTTAAAAAAGAAGCATTGCATTGTGTTTAATTAAACCAAAGCATGATAATTCAATCAAAGAAAAGAGGACAAAAATGAACATCGTAGTACTTGCCGGAGGCTCAGCACAGAGAGAGATGTTTCCTTCAAGACAGGAAGCATGGTAGCTAAGGCGCTCAAAGAGAACGGCCACAAAGTTATATTATTGGATGTATTTATGGGATATAGTGACAGGGAGGAGGACCTGACAGGTATATTTGACAGCGCGGACGAGATAAGCGTGCAGGTCAGCGATATTCCGACAGAGGCACCTGACCTCGCAAAGGTAAAGGCTTCCAGAAAGGACCAGTCATCTTGCTTCTTCGGACCAAATGTCATAAAAATGTGTCAGATGGCTGACATTGTTTTCATGGCTCTCCACGGAGAAAACGGAGAGAACGGAAAGATACAGGCAGCATTTGACCTCTTCGGTGTCAAATATACAGGCAGCGATTATTTAAGCTCAGCCATCGCCATGAACAAGGAGACATCAAAGCAGTTCTTCCTTGCAAACGGTATCCCTACTCCAAAGGGTATTTCCATGACAAGAGCGACCAGACAGGACGATATCACAAAGCTTGACCTGACACTTCCATGTGTAGTAAAGCCATGTTGCGGTGGTTCAAGCATCGGTGTCACCATCGTTAAGGATGCGGCAGAGTTCAAGGCGGCACTTGACGATGCCTTCAAGTGGGAAAATGAGCTGGTTATCGAGGAGTTTGTACAGGGCAGGGAGTTCTCTGTCGGCGTTATCGAGGGCAAGGCTCTTCCTATTATAGAGATTGCACCGAAGGAGGGCTTCTACGATTATAAGAATAAATACAAGGCGGGCAGTACAGTAGAGACATGTCCGGCCGAGCTTCCTGAGCAGGTGACAAAGGATATGCAGCACTATGCCGAGGAGGTTGCGCGCGTTATCGGGCTTGACACATATTCACGCTCAGACTTTTTGCTCAATGACAAAAATGAGATGTTCTGCCTCGAGGCAAACACACTGCCGGGCATGACTCCGACCAGTCTTCTGCCACAGGAGGCAGCGGTTATCGGTATGAGCTTTAATCAGCTCTGTGAGCATCTGATTGACATATCTTTGAAAAAATATGAGGTGTAGCATGTCGGATAAGTACATGAAGAATCTTACATTTGCAAATATCGCAAAGGCTTGCGATGGCACATACATAGGCGATGAGACACTGCTTGATACGACAATCACCGGCGCCGTCATAGACAGCAGACAGGTGAAGGAGGGCTATCTTTTTATCCCGATAAAGGGAGAAAGGGTGGACGGACACAAATTCATTCCGACTGTGTTTGAGCAGGGGGCGGCAATTGTGCTCTCTGAGCATGAGCTGACGGATCCGGCAGGCCCATATGTGCTTGTTGAATCAACCACCGATGCCATGAAAAAGCTCGCGGCATTTTACAGAAAAAACCTTGATATCAAGGTGGTGGGCATCACCGGAAGTGTTGGCAAGACCAGCACCAAGGAGATGATATCATCAGTCTTGAGCAGAAATACAGCGTCCACAAGACCGCAGGCAATTTCAACAACGAGATAGGCCTGCCACTCACCATTTTCGGAATCAGGGAAAGCCATCAGGTAGCGGTGCTTGAGATGGGCATATCTGATTTTGGCGAGATGCACAGACTTTCTACATGTCGTGCCCGGATGTCATGGTCATCACCAATATCGCTACTGCCATCTGGAGTTTTTGGGCGACAGGGATGGTGTGCTTAAAGCAAAGACAGAGTGCTTTGAGCATATGATGCCGGATGCGGTCGCAGTGCTGAATGCAGATGACGACAAGCTGGCCACAGTGCAGACGGTAAATGGAAAGCCTGCCATATACTATGGCAAGGAATCAGCTTCAGGCGTTCATAAATCAGTATATACCACAAATATTGAAAACCTGGGCTTTGACGGCATGAAGGCTCATTTTGTCACTCCGGAGGGTGAGTTTGATGCACAAATCCATATCCCGGGTGAGCACAATGTATACAATGCCATGGCGGCAGCGGCTGTCGGATTGCAGCTTGGCCTCACAATAGCAGAGATAAAGGCAGGAATCGAGAAAGCAGAGACAATCGCAGGTCGTACCAATTTCATCAAAACACACGGCATGACAGTGATAGATGACTGCTACAATGCAAATCCTGTATCCATGAAATCCTCTATCGAGGTGCTTTCACATGCAAAGGGCAGGACAATAGCAGTGCTTGGAGACATGGGAGAGCTTGGAAGCGATGAGAAAAAGCTGCACCATGAGGTAGGCGAAGCAGTTGGAGAGAATCATATCCATACACTTTTTGCCGCAGGAGAGCTGGCAAAGGAATATGCAGCCGGAGCCGCAGAGAAATCGTCCGATGTAGACATCCACTATTTCGAGGATAGGGAGACTATGACACAGGAGCTTCTTTCATATGTGAAGGAGGGCGACACCATACTGGTGAAGGCATCACACTTCATGGAGTTTCCGAAGGTAGTCGAGGCTCTGAGTGAGTAAAATTAGGTAAAATCAATCGGGTAGAAATTAATTCGATATTTAATAATTGCAAGGAATGGATATTCTCCAAGCCTCATAATATTATAAAAGAAAGAGAGAAAAATAATGGCACAGAATCCAATCGTAACAATCACAATGGAAAACGGCGATGTAATCAAGGCGGAGCTTTATCCGGAAATCGCACCAAACACAGTAAACAACTTTATCAGCTTAATCAATCACAACTTCTATGACGGAGTATGCTTCCACCGTGTAATCAAGGGCTTCATGCTTCAGGGCGGAGATCCTGACGGAAACGGCACAGGCGGCCCGGGCTATGAAATCAAGGGTGAGTTCACACATAACGGCTTCAAAAATGACTTAAAGCACACAGCCGGTGTACTTTCAATGGCACGTACCATGATACCTGATTCAGCAGGCAGCCAGTTCTTCATCATGCATCAGGATGCACCACATCTCGACGGTGAGTATGCGGCATTCGGCAAAGTAATCGAGGGCATGGATGTGGTAAACAAGATCGCAGAGGTGCGCACAGACTACATGGACAAACCACTTGAGGCCCAGGTCATGAAGACAGTTACAGTTGAGACCTTCGGAGTGGACTATCCGGAGCCGGAGACAGTTTAATGATAATAATTATTGATGAGGCAAGCGCAAAACTTGCCTCTTTTTACTATCATGACGAGATATTAAAGCTGCAGTGGAAGCGCGCAGCCAATATGTCATTTGCGTCAGACGAGTTGCATGATGAATTTCAGGAAAAACTGCAAGAAAAACTACCTGATGAGCTGCGGGAAAAACTGTATGTTGCGCTACCGGCAAATGAATCAATTAATGACTTCCAAAAAACAACGATACAAGAATATGCAGATAACACCGCGAAAGCTAATACGGGAAATCTAAGAATACCGAAAGCTCCCGCCGACTACATCTGGATAGTATCAAACAGGCAGCAGAAGCAAATAGCCGACTCACTCGGCATAGCATCAGTAGGAGAACCGCAGTGCGGCACGCACTATGCAGTCGAGAGCCTTGCAGAGCTTGATATTGAGTATCTGGAGCGGGTGCGCAGGCGATATAATCACATCCCGTGGGACATCGGCGAGACAGACAGGTGTCTGATACGTGAGTTGTCCCTGTCAGACCTTCCTGCGCTCTATGAGCTCTATGACAAGCCTGGCATGACAGACTTTGTGGAACCGCTTTATGACTACGAGACAGAGCTTGAATACCAGAAAGCATATATAGAGAACATGTATGGCTTTTACGAGTATGGCATGTGGCTTGTATTTTCCAGGGAAACAGGGAAGCTGATAGCAGGGCAGGGCTTGAGCATGATGAACTGGGCTATATGATAGCGCCGGAATTATGGAACCAAGGCTATGCCACGGAGGTGTGCCGATTCATCATAGACTACGCGCGCGAAAACACAGACTTTGAAGAGCTTTACTGCCGGATAGATGAGAAAAATACGGCATCGGTGCGCCTTGCTAAAAAGCTTGGATTTACAAATAGCGGGCATATGGATGATGATATAAACGCTTCTATATATAGAAAAAATATAAAAACAATGAAAAACATTGAAAAATATGCAATTAGGCAATAAAATATAAACATAGTTTAACGATTTGGAGGACGAAAAAATGAAGAAATATGCATACGGAGTAGATATAGGTGGAACAACTGTAAAGATAGGCTTTTTCGAGACCACAGGAAAACTTGTCGATACATGGGAGATTCCTACACGCACAGAGAATTCAGGCGAGCTCATCCTGCCTGATATCGCAGCATCCATCAAGGAGAATAACGAGAAGCATGGCATAGAGATGGGGGACATCGAGGTATAGGCATGGGAGTGCCGGGACCTGTAAAGGATGACGGAACAGTATTGAAGTGTGTCAACCTCGGCTGGGGCGTGTTCAACGTGGCACAGTCACTCTCAGTACTGTGTGGTGGTATCAAGGTAAAGGCCGGAAACGATGCCAACGTAGCTGCACTCGGTGAGATGTGGCAGGGTGGCGGAAAGGGTCATCAGGATGTAGTCATGATTACACTCGGCACAGGCGTAGGCGGAGGAATCATCCGCGAGGCAGAATCGTAGCCGGAGTAAACGGAGCAGGCGGAGAGATAGGACATATGCCTATGGTAGATGATGAGTCAGAGTGCTGTGGCTGCGGCAAGAAGGCTGCTTAGAGCAGTATGCATCAGCAAACGGTCTCGTAAGAGTGGCAGAGAGATACATTGCAGCACACAGGGATGTGGCAACAAAGCTTGATTTAAATGCAGGCTTCACAGCAAGGATGTATGCGATGCGGCAAAGGCAGGAGATGCAGCGGGCATTGCGGCAGTAGAGCAGTCTATGAAGCTTCTCGGCAAGGCAATGGCAGCAGTAGCATGCGTTATGGACCCTGAGGTATTTGTTGTCGGCGGTGGCCTTTCAAAGGCAGGCAGCATCATCATCGATACAGCAGCAAAGTATTATAAAGAGTATGCTTTCCATGCAAGCCGTGAGACAGAAATCAAGCTCGCCACACTCGGCAACTCAGCCGGCATGTATGGCGGAGTAAAGATGGTTATCGGCTAATAACATAAGATTGCAATTTTTAAAGAAATAAAATATAATGGCTACTAAAGATACACTACAATCGAGGTGAGACTATTGGCAGATTACTCAACAGAAGAATTAGAAAAAATAGCGGATAAATTTCGCTCAGATACCAGCGGTATAAGGGGAACAAAGGATTTTACGAGCCCGGAGGAGCTTTACGATGAGCTGAAAAAGGAAATCAAAAAGTACCATCCGTCGGATGACACAAGCCTTGTGGACAAAGCCTACAGGGTAGCTTATGATGCTCATAAGGGTCAGGCGCGTAAGTCAGGAGAGCCTTATATCATACATCCGCTTTGTGTTGCCATAATACTCGCCGAGCTCGAGCTGGATAAGGAAACCATTGCAGCAGGACTGCTCCATGATGTGCTGGAGGATACCATCATGACCATGGATGAGATGCGTGCAGAGTTTGGAGACGATGTCGCACATCTGGTGGATGGTGTCACGAAGTTGAAGCACCTGCACCTGACAGACAGCACCAAGGATCCGAAGGACAAGAATGCGGACAGGCTTGAGATGCAGGCTGAGAATCTGCGTAAGATGTTTCTCGCCATGGCAAAGGATATCAGAGTCATCCTCATAAAGCTGGCAGACAGACTGCACAATATGCGTACACTCAAGTACCAGTCCAAGGAGGCACAGCAGCGTATCGCCAGAGAGACACAGGATATCTACTGCCCTATCGCACAGCGACTTGGTATCAGCAAGATAAAGATAGAGCTCGAGGATCTTTGTATGAAGTACCTCTATCCGGATGCCTACTACGATCTGGTAGAGAAGGTAGCCCTCAGAAAGACAGAGCGCGACACCTACATCCAGGGCCTGGTAAACGATGTCAAGAAGTATGTTTCTGATGCCGGTATCAAGGCAGAGATATACGGCAGGGCAAAGCATTTCTTCAGTATATATAAGAAGATGGTCAATCAGGACAAGACTATAGACCAGATATATGACCTCTTTGCCATCAGGATTCTGGTGGACACCATACCGGACTGCTACGCAGTGCTTGGTATCATACATGAGAAGTATAAGCCTATACCGGGCCGTTTCAAGGACTATATTGCCATGCCGAAGCAGAACATGTACCAGTCGCTTCATACGACACTCATAGGCCCGAGCGGACAGCCGTTTGAGATACAGATACGTACCTATGAGATGCATCGTACAGCTGAGTACGGTATCGCAGCGCACTGGAAGTACAAGGAAGCAAACAACGGCAATGCCACTACCACCACTGTCACAGAGGAGGAGAAGCTCAGCTGGCTGCGCCAGATACTCGAGTGGCAGCAGGATATGTCGGATAATAAGGAGTTTATGACTTTATTAAAGAGTGATTTAAATTTATTCTCCGACAATGTATTTGCATTCACTCCATCCGGCGATGTAAAGAACCTGCCAAAGGGCTCCACACCTATAGACTTTGCCTACAGCATACACTCTGCGGTCGGCAACAAGATGGTCGGTGCCAAGGTAAACGGCAAGCTGGTGCCGATAGACTATGTCATCAAAAACGGTGACCAGATAGAGATAATCACCTCACAGAACTCCAAGGGACCAAGCCGTGACTGGCTCAAGGTCGTAAAGAGCACACAGGCCAAGAACAAGATCAACCAGTGGTTCAGAAGTGAGCTCAAGGAGGAGAATATACAGCACGGCAAGGATCTGATAGCAGCCTATGCCAAGGCAAAAGGTATCAACTTTGCTGAGATAAACAAGCCTGAGTATCAGGAGAAAATACGCCGCAAATACGGCTTCCACGACTGGAACTCATGCCTTGCAACCGTCGGCCACGGCGGACTCAAGGAGAGCCAGATAGTCAACAGGATGTACGATGAGTACAAGAAGGATCATGTGGTGCCGGTGACAGATGCAGATGTGCTTGGCAGCATCGCAGAAAAGCAGCAGGCGGCAGCAGGCACACAGCCCGAGCACAAGTCAAAGAGCGGTATTGTGGTACACGGACTCTATGACGTGGCTGTGCACTTCTCGAAGTGCTGCAATCCTGTTCCGGGAGATGAAATCGTGGGCTTTGTCACAAGAGGCCGAGGCATCTCCATCCACAGGACAGACTGCGTGAATATCATCAATCTGTCCAAGATAGAAAAGGACAGGCTCATAGAAGCAGAGTGGCAGGATACAGCCTCATGGACAACGGTGCCGAGTATCAGGCAGACTTAAAGATATTCTGTCATGACAGGCCGGGACTGCTCGTAGATATCACAAAGATATTTACCGAGAAGGAAATCAATATCAGTGGTATACAGTCCAAGACCAGCAAGCAGGGTATCGCTACAATCGAGGTATTTTTTAATATCAAAGGCAGGGACCAGATAAAGGTTCTAGTGGAGAAGCTCAGACAGATAGAAAGTGTAATAGACGTAGAGAGGACCACCGGCTAAATCCCGGTGGTTCTTGCGTGAAGCATAACATATAACAGATAAGGAGTACACTCATATGGTAAATATGAAGATAGACCACTTCGTAGTGGGACCGGTGCAGACCAACTGCTACTTTGTCACCAATATAAAGACAAAGGAAATGATAATAATAGACCCGGGCGCGTGTGCTAATCAGCTCGCAAAAAAAGTGGACGAATCAGGTGCAAAGCCTGTAGCAATACTGCTCACACACGGACACTTTGACCACGCCACTGATGCAAAGCCGCTCGCAGACCGCTACGGCATCAAGATATATATCCATGAGGCAGACAAAGCCACACTCGATGACCCGCAGCTTAATGTCAGCTACATGATGGGCCAGTCAAAGACCTTTTATGCAGATGTATTTTTGAAGGATAAGCAGGAGCTTGACATCGCAGGCTTTCATATAGTAGTGCTTCACACACCGGGGCATACACCGGGCGGCTGCTGCTATTATTTCCCGTATGAGGACGTGATCTTTACAGGAGATTCACTGTTTTGCGGCTCAATCGGACGTACGGATTTCAAGGGTGGCAGCATGTCAGACCTTGTGCGCACAGTGAAGGAAAAAATCATGACACTGCCTGAGCATACAGAGGTGTACCCGGGCCACAACGACACAACAACCATAGAAAACGAGAGGATGTATAACCCTTACTTATGATAGTAGTAGTATTTAATAAACCGGATTTTGAATATGATGTGCACTCACTGCTCAAGGAGTTCTTCCCGCAGGAGGATGTGCAGATGTACTATAGCTGCTCACCTGATGAGGTGGAGGGGAAAAACTTAGCCTGCACGCACCACGAGATGACAGACGATGGAGTAAAGGAATTTGCGGATGCCTCACAGGTATTTAAGATAGACTATGTGGGCGATGAAATTGCAGTGGAGTGGACGCTGAATAGAGCCGGTGTAAATAATTCCATGACAGATGAGATGCAGCAAGCCGACGAAAATGATATTAAAACAGCCGGAAAAAGAATCTGCACAAAAATATCCGTGACCGGCGCAGACCGCAAGGAAACCAAAAACCGCCTCAAGCTCGCCCTGTATTCCATGATAGAAAAGGGCACAGGAAAGAGCCTTCCGTGGGGCACACTCTCAGGCATCAGACCAACCAAGATAGCCATGAAGTGTATAGAGGACGGCATGAACGATAAGGAAACCTACGACTATCTGAAGGAAACTTACCTCGCAAGCGATGAGAAAATCGACCTCTCAATAGGTATAGCAAAGCGTGAGAAGGCACTGCTCGATAGGGTGGACTATGACAACGGCTACAGCCTGTACATAGGCATACCATTCTGCCCGAGCACCTGTGCATACTGCTCGTTTACCTCATACCCGCTTGGTGTGTGGAAAAACCGCGTGGACGATTACCTCGACGCACTCGAGAAGGAGATAGACTACACGGCGCAGAAATTCTATCACAAGAAGCTAAACTCCATCTACATAGGAGGTGGCACACCGACCACACTAAGCCCTGCGCAGCTTGACAGGCTTATCAGAAAAATTAAATGCAGCTTTGATTTAAAGGACTGCCTGGAATTTACCGTGGAGGCAGGCAGACCGGACTCCATCACGAGAGAAAAGCTTATGGCACTAAAGAAAAACGGCATCAGCCGTATATCTGTCAATCCACAGACCATGAAGCAGCAGACACTCGATATAATAGGAAGACACCATACGGTAGACGATACGATACAGAGCTTCAAGCTTGCGCGTGAGCTGGGATTTGACAACATAAATATGGACCTCATTATGGGACTTCCCGAGGAAACACTTGATGATGTAAGGCACACGATGGAGCTCGTAAAGGAGCTGGCGCCTGACAATGTCACCATCCACTCGCTCGCAGTAAAGCGCGCTGCAAGGCTTACAATCTTCAAGGACCGCTATCAGGATATGCAGATGGTCAACACTCAGGAGCATATGGACCTCTGCGCAACCTACTGCAAGCAGATGGGGCTTGAGCCATACTACCTCTACAGGCAGAAGGGCATGGCAGGCAACATGGAAAACGTGGGCTATGCGGCAAAGGGCAAGGCCGGCGTATACAACATACTGATAATGGAGGAAAAGCAGACCATCGTGGCCTGCGGAGCCGGAGCAAGCACCAAGCGCGTCTGGCCTATACCAAATCCGGATGGCACACACCGCATCGACAGATGTGAGAATGTCAAGGATGTAGGCAGTATATCGCAAGGATTGATGAGATGATAGAGAGGAAGCAGAGGCTGTTTGAGAAGTAAATATTTCCTGAAAAGTGTATAAAAAATGATGTTTACATCATTTATACATCAAAAATTTCTGTAGTGTTACGGAAAGGTTGCTGTGATAATAAAAAAATGATATAGTTAATATAAAATGAGGAAGGGCTAAAGGTAGCGGATAAAATGTGTGAGTTCAAAATTCAAGAGTTAGGCCTTAGAAATTATAGAGGATTTGATAATAAAAAATTTGTGCTCAATCCAAGAATGAATGTTTTTGCTGGGAAAAATGGTTCTGGTAAGACTTCCGTATTGGAGGCTGCTAATGTGATGCTGGGAGCTTATCTTGCAGCTTACAAGACTTATGTACCTTCACGGTTTGTATATAATATAAAGTCAACCGATGCAAGAAGAAAAACGTTGATTTCAGATGATAGCATGATTTTGACGACAGGATCAATTGCACAGTATCCGTGTGAAGTAAGTTGCAAGGCGCAGTGGGGCGGAAATAATACAGAGAACAATATTGAATTTAGACGAGTTATTTTAAAAGAAGATGCAAGAACTAAATTTGGTGGTTCTAATCCGATGCAGCCAGCTGTAATTGAATGGGAAAATAAAATATCTAATGCGAATCACTCGGATAGTAAAGTGGTTCTTCCATTAGTGCTTTATTTGAGTACAGCACGCCTTTTTAAAGATGGAAATAAGAAAACAAATATAAAAGGTGTATTTAGTAGGACTGACGCATATAATCATTGTTTGGATTCGCAACATGGACTTGAAATTGCATTTCGTTATATTGATACTCTTAAAGCTGTTTCACTAGAAGAAAATGGGGGAAAATTATTTCCTGCATATGAGGCAATTTTAAAGGCTGTTAATGATGCATTTTGTGATGAATTGAAGCCGGGAGAAGAAATTATATCTTCGACCAAATATGAGGATGATATTATTGCATTAAAAACAGCAGATGGAACAATCCTTCCGTTTCAGCTGTTGAGTGATGGTTATAGAAATGTAATAAAGATGGTACTTGATATAGCTACGCGAATGTGCATATTGAATCCTTATCTAAAGGGTGATGCACTCAAAATGACACCTGGAATTGTTATAATAGATGAAATTGATTTGAGTTTGCATCCTACATGGCAGAAACGTATTATAGGAATTCTGAAAGAACAATTTCCTAGAATACAGTTTATATGTGCTACGCATTCTCCTTTTATTATTCAATCTTTGGATGAGGGAGAGCTTATTACTTTGGATCAGCCATTAGATAGTGAGTATTCCGGAGAAGGATTGGAAGATATAGCTGAAGATGTTATGGGCGTAGAATTGCCTCAATATAGTGAGAGAAAACGAAAGATATACGAAGCAGCCTCAAAATATTATACAGCCTTGAAAGAGGCCAAGACTCAAGACGATATAGCTAGGCTTGGCAAAGAATTGGCTGATTTAGAGGCGGAATATAGTGATAATCCTGCTTATATGGCGTGGGTTCATCAAAAATATACTGAACAGGCATGGAAAGTGAAGAAAAATGAGACCAGTAGATAAAGGTGAATCACCATATAATACAATAAAAAAAATATCAGGATGCACTGCCCTATTTAGGTGAAAAGATAGGTTATTATTGTTCATATTGTGAATTTCCAATTAAGCATGTACCGGAGGTTGAACATGTTGTATCAAAATCAAAGGGCGGAGATATAACGGATTGGAAGAACTTGCTGTTGGGATGTAAATATTGTAATGCTAGAAAATCAGCTAACACAACTCCTGAAAATGATGATGATTTTTTATGGCCTGATGTGAATAATACAGCAATTGCTTACTTATATGAAAATGGTTATCCAAAGGTAAATGAGCAGCTTTTAATGGAATTAGATCCGACAGGTGAGTTAAAAGAAAAGGCAACCAATACGTATGAGCTAGTAAAACTTGGTAATGTTCCTGATTTGAGTAAAGGGGATAAAGATAGGCGGCTTATAGAAAGAAATACTGCTTATTATAAAGCAAAGGAGTCATTGGACGGATGCTACATATGAAAGATGCGCCAGATAGCTATAGAGAAGATTTAAAAAAACAAATTATTATGACTGCTTTGGGAGATGGCTTTTATTCTGTTTGGATGACAGTCTTTGCAAATGAGCCACAAATATTATTAGCTTTAATTGATGGTTTTGCGGGAACAAATAAGAATTGTTATGATGAAGAGGGGAATGTTAAAAAGAATATTTCAGTTTAGAAAATTTAGCAGACAGAGTGTAAAAGTGTATAATCATGTAGAGAGGGAGAAGAAAAATTTAGAAATAGTGTCAAAAATTATAAAGAAAACCTAATATTCATTGACAAAGAATTAAAAATGGGTGAAAATATATTATTGAAAACCCTGATTAGATACAGAAAAAGATACAAATAACCGAATAAAACATACGTAAAACAGAATAGGCTAAAATAATTCGGGGGGGGACAAAGGTACCTCCCCTAGAACAGGTATAAAGGAAAATAAAAGATACCACAAGGAGAATTTGGAAAGAATGTACAGAAAGAAAGGCAGAGGATGGACAAAGCATATAGATTTTATGCTTATAGATATCGCATGCATTGTTATAGCATTTTTTATTTCATATGTGATACGCTTCGGCTTTAATAACCCATATGTGGACAAGGACTACCGTATACTGGGTGTAGCATTTCTTCTGATAGATTTCTTTGTGGAGATAATGGCAGATTCATTCAAGAACGTCCTAAAACGCGGATATCTGGATGAATTCATATCGACCTGCAAGCACGCAGTGCTTGTATTTCTGGTGACAGCGCTATTTCTGTTCACCACACAGATGGCTGATATATACTCGCGATTATCATTTTATATCATGTTTCCAATCTATGTGACAATAACATATGTAGCAAGACTAGCGCTCAAGAGCTTCCTTAAGAAAAAGGGCTTTGGAGCATCAAGAAAATCGCTGTTTGTCATAGCACCTGATGCCATGCTTCGTGATACACTGTGCACAGTGGAGAAAAGCTGTATAGGCTATACAAAGATAGTAGCAGCTTCACTGGATACAGACATGAAGGGTATGACTATATGTGGCATACCTATAGTTGCAAACCACGATGGTATAGTGGACTATGCGTGTGATGAGTGGGTGGATGAGGTGCTCATCCCGCCTTGTAGCGAGGATGAATATCCAGAGCGGATGGCAGATATATTCCTTGAGATGGGAATAGCGGTACATACAGGAATAACCAAAAATGGCACAGCCCAGGGAGGCTACAAGCAGATAGAAAAGATAGGCGACTATACCGTAGTCACATCAAGCGTGAACTATGCCAACACCAGCGCGCTTCTGGTAAAGAGAGGCATGGATATAGTCGGAGGATTGGTGGGCTGCCTGTTCACACTTATCATAATGATATTTGTGGGTCCTATGATATACATAGCATCGCCTGGACCTATATTTTTCGCGCAGGAGAGAGTCGGCAGAAACGGAAGAAAATTCAAGATGTACAAATTCCGCAGCATGTATATGGATGCCGAGGAGCGAAAGAAGGAGCTTGCGGCACAGAATAAAGTGGGTGACGGAATGATGTTCAAGATGGACTTCGACCCGAGAATCATAGGCAATAAGGTGCTGCCAAACGGAAAGAAGAAAACCGGAATTGGGCAGTTTATCAGGAAAACAAGCCTGGATGAATTCCCACAATTCTTCAATATACTAGTGGGAGATATGAGCCTTGTGGGCACAAGACCACCGACACTCGATGAGTGGGAGAAGTATGAACCACATCACAGAGCCAGAATGTCATTCAGACCGGGACTGACCGGACTGTGGCAGGTGAGTGGCAGAAGCAATATCACGGACTTCGAGGAAGTGGTGAAGCTGGATACCAGTATATTGGGGAGTGGAGTGTAAAGGGGGATGTGAAGATAATATTCAAGACGTTTGTAGGAGTTTTGAAAAACGATGGAGCAGTGTAGTTTCTACAAGGAGAAATATTAACATATGAAAGTTGTATTAATGGCCGGAGGCAGAGGAACAAGGATTTCTGAATTATTCCCTGATGTTCCAAAACCACTAATTCCAATACAAAATATGCCTGTCTTAGAGCGAGAAATTATTTCGCTCAGAGAACAGGGGTTCACAGAGATAATCCTGACAGTAGGGTATATGGCTGATAAAATAAAGGACTATTTTGGAGATGGATCAAGACTTGGAGTGAAAATCAATTATTTTGTGGAAGACAAGCCTTTAGGGAATGCAGGTGCTTTGTTTTTTCTGGATTTAAAAGAAGATTTTCTGCTTTTAAACGCGGATGCTGTATTTGATGTGGATTTTAACAGAATGGTGAAATATCACAGACGAAAAGGTGCATTGGTTACATTGTTTACACATCCAAATTCTCATCCATATGATAGTGGATTAATTATTGCTGATAAGAGTGGTGAAGTAAAGCAATGGCTTACAAAAGAAGAATCCAGACCAAAGTATTACAAAAACAGGGTAAATGCCGGTCTTCATGTAATTTCTCCTAAAACATTGGAGATGAGTGGGATTGATAAAAGTTCAATTGGTAAGGAAAAAGACGGGAAGATTGTAAAAGTAGATTTAGACCGTCAGATTCTTAAACCATTGTGCTCTACAGGAAAAATGTTTTGCTATGATTCGCCTGAATATGTAAAGGATATGGGAACACCGGATAGGTATTATTCGGTGTGTGAAGATTTTAAAAAAGGTGTTGTTTCAGCAAAGAATCTTAGTAATAAACAAAAGGCAATCTTTTTAGATAGAGATGGAACTATTAATAAGTATGTAGGTTTTTTAAGAAATATAGATGAATTTGAATTACTACCAGGAGTTTCAGAAGCTATAAGAATGATCAACACTAGTGGTTATTTAGCTATAGTAGTCACAAATCAGCCTGTTATAGCAAGGGGAGAAGTTACATTTGAAGAGTTGGATAACATTCATTGTAAAATGGAAACTCTACTTGGAAAAGAGGGGGCATATATTGATGGGTTATATTTTTGCCCGCATCATCCACATAAAGGTTATGAAGGTGAGATACCTGAATTGAAAATAGATTGTGATTGCAGAAAGCCAAAGCCGGGAATGCTGCTAAAGGCAGCAGAAGAGTTGAACATTGATTTAAATGCCAGCTACATGATAGGGGATTCTGATTCGGATGTTCAGGCCGGTGAGGCGGCAGGCTGTACAGGTATAAAAATAAATGAAGGCGGACTATTAGACGCTGTGAAGGGAGTATTACATGATTATAACTAAGACCCCATTTCGCATGTCATTTTTTGGTGGCGGAACAGATATGGAGGAATATTTCAGGGAAAATGAAGGTGCTGTTCTTTCGACTACATTTGATAAATACTGTTATGTAAATGTAAGACATCTCCCAAGGTTTTTTGATTATTCAACAGAACTTTCTTATTCAAAAACAGAGAGAGTAACTGATATAAATGATATTCAACATCCGGCAATTCGAGAAGCAATGAAGATGCTTGATATGAGAGAGATAAGACTTACATATGAAGCCGATCTTCCGGCTCGTTCAGGGTTGGGAACCAGCTCATCTTTTGCAGTAGGAATGCTTAATGCGTTTTATGCTCTTAAAGGCAAATATGCAGATAAAAAGAAACTGGCAGATGAGGCAATTTATCTTGAACGTGTTTTGTGTAATGAATCAGGAGGATGGCAGGATCAGATAGCAGCTTCCTTCGGAGGCTTTAACAGAATTAATTTCAATTCAGATGGATATGAGGTGCTTCCTGTAATAATATCTCCGGAAAGAAAAAAAATGTTAAATGATAACTTATTGATGTTCTTTACAGGGTTCACACGTTTTTTCTTCGGATGTGCAGAAAGCAAATAAAGCAAGCAGTTCAGAAGACAAAAGTGTAAGACTTAAAAAAATGTATAGTCTGGTAGATGAAGCAGAGGCAGTTCTTACGGACAAGAATAGAAATTTAGATGAGTTCGGTCATCTTCTTGACACTACATGGAAATTGAAGAAAGGAACAGGTGGAGCTGTAAGTACAGGAAGTATAGATGAGTTATATGAAAGAGGTATGAAAGCCGGTGCACTTGGAGGAAAGCTCCTTGGAGCTGGTGGAGGAGGCTTCTTAGTGTTTTATGTTCAGCCGGAAAAACATGAGGCTGTGAAAGAAGCAATGAAAGACCTTATGTATATTCCTTTTAAATTTGAAGATGGTGGCACAAGGGTGATTCATTATAGTCCGGAAGAATATGAAGAAATTTAGTAAATGTAAAAGGTGAAGTAAAGTGTTGGAAGAGAATATTCAGAAACAGATTAATGTATTAATTGAAAGATATCCGCAAATAGATAATTGTAAAAAAGAAATCGAAGAAGCCTATTTAGTTCTTGAAGAGAGTTATGCAAATGGAAACAAGCTTTTAGTTGCAGGAAATGGTGGCTCGGCAGCAGATTCTGAACACATAGTTGGTGAGCTGATGAAGGGATTTGAAAATCCCAGAAATCTTTCATCAGAATATAAAGAAAAATTAACGTCTGTAAATAATGAACTTGGCAAGGTACTTGGAGAAAATTTACAGATGGCACTCCCAACAATTGCACTTGATGGACATGTCGCACTTACAACTGCATATATGAATGATTGTGAACCATTGCTTTGTTTTGCACAGCAGGTAAATGGATATGGAAAGGAAGGAGATGTTTTCCTAGGAATTTCCACATCCGGTAATAGCAAAAATATTTTATATGCTGCAGTAGTTGCAAAAGCGAAAGGAATGAAAGTTGTAGCTCTTACTGGTGCTAAGGATAGCAAATTGTCACAGATAGCAGATGTGACAATAAAAGCACCTGAGACAAGGACATATAGAATACAGGAGTATCATTTGCCAATATATCATTGCCTGTGTCTGATGCTCGAAGAAAGATTCTTTGGAGATAATAATTAAAATGCTAGAGAAACAAAGATTACTTAATACATATGTAAATAATGTCACATTAGATGAAACATTAGATGAAATCGATGAACTAATTCATAAAAGAAAAAAATCATATATTGTAGCGATCAATGTGGATGTTGTCATGAAGATGGAAAGTGATGATTATCTTAGAAGGATAACTAATGAAGCTGATATGGTATTGGTTGATGGAAAACCTCTGATATGGATTTCAAAGTTACACAAATGTCAGATAAAAGAAAAAGTTTCGGGATCTGACCTTGTACCTCAGTTGTGCAAAAGAGCAGCAGATAATAATTATTCTATTTTTATTATAGGTGGTAAAGATGGAGTTGCAGAGCAGGCAAAGAAGAAGCTTGAACAGAAACTTCCCGGCATTAGAATAGTTGGAACATATGCACCACCATTAGGATTTGAGAATGATGAATCTGAATTAGATAAAATAAATCAGATGATTACTGATGCACATCCGGATTTGTTAATAGGATGTTTAGGATGTCCAAAACAAGAAAAGTGGATATATGAGAATTATATGAAATATGATGCTACAGTTTCAGTATGTGCTGGTGCTACAGTTGATTTTTTGGCTGGAAATATCAAAAGAGCGCCGCGATGGATGAGTGATCATGGACTTGAATGGTTTTATAGATTTTTGCAGGAACCAAAGAGAATGTTTAAAAGATATTTTCTTGATGATGTAAAGATATTGAGATTGATATTTAAATATCGAAAGGACTGATTATGGATTTAGGCAAACAAAACATTTTGTTCTTTACTCGGACAATGATGCTGGGTGGAACAGAAAATGTTGTTTTACAATTATGTGAAGTGTTTAAACCAAAAGTTAATAAGATAGTTGTTTGTTCATGTGGCGGTGTAAATGTTGAAAAGCTCACAGAAATGGGAATTAGGCATTATCAAATTCCGGATATATCATCTAAGAAAGATATATTAAAAATTTGTAGAACAGTAAAACAAATCGTAGAAAAGGAGCAAATAACAGTAATACATTCACATCACAGAATGGCTGCATTCTACACAGAAATTTTATTTGGCAGTTCAATCATAAAAATTGCTAATGCACATAATACATTCTTTGATAAGAAATTGTTGACGAGATTTGCGTATAGGAACACAAAAGTTATAGCTGTTGGCAAGATGGTGAAGAAAAACCTTGTGGATTATTTTAGAATCCCTGAAAAACAGGTGTCTGTAATTCATAATGCGGTAAAGCCATTTGATGGAGATTATATAGAAGATAAATATATAAGGAAGCTTCATGATGATGGAAATTTTGTTGTTGGCAATATAGGTAGATTATCTGAACAAAAAGGAATGGAGTATTTTATTGAATCTGTTCCTAAGATTCTAAAAAAATATCCTCAAACGAGATTTGTAATCGCTGGTAACGGTGAGGATGAACAAAAATTATTTAGTTTAGTAAAAAAGTTAGGAATTGAAGAATATATTAAATTCTTAGGATATAGAAAAGATGTTCAAAATTTAATGTCACAACTTGACTTAATTGTTTTGAGTTCATTGTGGGAGGGATTGCCATTGACACCGATTGAAGCATATTCGGTAGGTAGGACGATAGTTGCAACAAGAGTAGATGGGACACCAGAAATTGTCAGAGATGGAGTGGATGGATATTTAATTGATCCTAAGAGTTCAGAACAAATAGCAGAGGCTGTGTGTAAAGTAATAGAGAATGATGAAAAAAGAGAACAAATGGAAATGAATGCAAAAGAACGTTATGTTCAAGAGTTTTCATTTGTACAACTTGCGGAAAAATATAGTCGATTTTATGAGGAATTGTAATGGATAATTTACATAATAAAAGTTTAGGCAATGATATGCCTAAAGCGATTAAATGTTTATATTATACAGTAACATTATTTGTTAATGCTATTTGGAATAAAGTACCTAGTCGTCATATGAGAAAATGGGCATATCAAATTTTAGGTGCACAAATTGGTAAAAACACTTTTTTATGTAGACGCGTGGAAGTATTGTTACCTAAAGCATTAAAGCTTGCTGAGGGTGTTTCTGTTGGCTGGTTTGCTGAATTAGATGCAAGGGGAGGAATTACGGTAGAGCATGATACTAATATTTCCAGTCATGTGAAAATGATTACAGGAAGCCATGATATAGATGACCCTGATTTTACAGCAGATTTTAGACCTATTACTATAGGACATCATTGTTGGATAGGTACAGGAGCGACTATTCTTCAGGGAGTGTCTATAGGTGATGGTGCAGTAGTAGCTGCGGGAGCTGTTGTTACAAAGGATATACCACCTTATGAAATATGGGGGGGTGTACCTGCTAAATGCATAAGACAGAGAAATCACGACTTGAGATATCAAGTAGGTGCACCACCAATTTTTCATTAAGATATGCTATTAATGATTTTATAAAAAAAATACACTTATTAATAAAGAGCTTACTTTATTATGTTGTGTTAAAGATTAAATTTGGGAAAGACATCAAAATTAAGCCTATAAACGTTATTAGAGGTAAATTAGAAATACAATTACAAAAGAATAGCAAGTTAAAAATGGGTGGTTTTTTGATGACTACAGGACCATGCTATATCAAAATTATAGAAAATGCAAAATGTAGTATAGGTGATAAAGTTTTTATGAATCATAATTGTTCGATCACCTGTGCAAATGAGATTACAATTGGCGATAATTGTAATTTAGCAAATAATATAGTTATTGTTGATCATGATCATAATATAGGCGATACAGGAGTTGTTGCAGGGTTGAATAGTAAGCTATTCATATAGGAAATAATGTTTGGATTGGCGCAAATGTAACAATATTAAAAGGAGTAACTATAGGTGATGGTGCAATAGTGGCTGCAGGAGCTGTTGTTAGACAAGATATTCCAAATTGTGAGATTTGGGGTGGAGTCCCAGCTAGAAAGATATGTAAATTAGGAGAAAGATATGTTAATTAGTGTTATTGTTCCAGTATATAACGTAGAAAGATATTTGAGACAATGTTTAGATAGTCTTATAAATCAAACTTATAATGAATTAGAAGTCATTATGGTGGACGATGGTTCAAAAGATAGTAGTGGAAAAATATGTGATGAATATTCTGAAAAATATGATAATTTTAAGGTAGTACATAAAGAAAATGCCGGTCTTGGCATGGCGAGAAATACTGGATTTGAGCATATTAAAGGTGAATATGTTACTTTTGTCGATTCAGATGATTATTTAGAGCCGGATTGTATTGCTACATTATATAATGAGTTGAGAAATAAAGATGTCGATATGTGTAAGGGCGGATTTAAAAGAGTTATTGATTCGGGAAAAATTGTATCAAACAGAATATATGATAATGAATTATTTCAAGGCGAAAAAGCGAAAAAAGAAATGCTTCCAAGAATGATAGGAAGTTCACCGACTAAACATGACAGCATAGAAATGTGTGTGTGTGGGGCACTTTATAACACAAAACCTATTTTTGAACACAACTTAAGATTTCCGTCTGAAAGAGAATTGATTTCGGAGGATTTGGTTTTTAATATCGATTATATGCAGTATGCAAATGGAGCATGTACTATTGATAAAGCTGGATATAATTATAGAGTAAATTTAGGGTCATTAAGTACAAGTTATAGAAAAGATAGATTTGAGGCAAGCAAGTATTTTTACTTAGAGATGCATAAGAAATTGATGGATTTAGGATATGATAATGACACTGAATTAAGACTCAAAAGAATGTTTTTTATTTATATTAAAATGTGTATTAAACAAGAAAATGGTCATTTAAAAGATATGCCATTTAAAACTAATTTGTCTAATATTGGAAAGATATGCAGAGATGAAACAGTAGGTGATGTGATTAGAAATTATCCTACGAATTTATTGGAATTTAGGCAGAGAATATTTGTAACTTTGATTGATAAAAAATCAACCATATGTATGTTTTTTTTAAGTTTTTTAGGGTTAATTTAGAAGTAGAAGAAAATTATGAATTTAAAATTTAAATGTGATTATAAAATTAATATTTTTTATTGTGCATATTTTTTGTTATTTGTTTCTTTTTTTATGTCAGATGTTGTTGTTAGTAATGATTTAGTTATTAAACTATTTCGTTACACAAGTTATTTATTAATGATTGTTGGATTAATAAAAAAGAATATAAAAAATAATAATATATATTGGTATTTTGGTGCTTTTGTAATATGTTTAGGAATTTCACTTATAACAAGAGATGTTTATTGGTGTACAATAATACTTGTGATTTTAGCTATGGCTGAGCTAGATATGAGAGAAATTTTTAAAATTAGCTATTTTACGATGTTGATTTTAACAATTGTAGTAGTTTTATTAAGTATAATAGGAATTATACCAAATGTTGAGAATATGAGGCTGGGAGAAGAAAAAATTAGATTAGGTTTAGGCTTTTATCATAGTGATGTTTTGCCATTAATTCTTTTTTATTTGATTATTTATAGGATAATACTTAGTAGAAATAATGTTAGTTTTAAAAGAGTTATAATATGGATTGTATCTACTATAATGTTATATTTGATATGTGGTTCGAAAAATGGACTGATGGGAACCATTATTTTATTAATTATGTTTTTTGTAATTACAAGAAAAAAGTTTCAAAAAGCCATATTTTATTATTTCTTTCTAGATTCGTTGTGGTATTTTTATCAATTGGATCATTTTTTATTATGTATTTCCAAGGAATTGGTGATGCAAAATTGTATGTTATAAATAATTACTTTTCAGGGAGATTTGCTATTGCTTATCATGCTATGACAAGTATTGGCGTTCATTTAGTTAATTTTATGAATGGAGATAAGTATACGGAAACAATTAGTCAGTGGTTTGTTATAGATAATGGGTATTTGTATGTAATGTTGAGATATGGAATATTGTTTATAATTTTTTATTATGTTATACATTGGGCTATTACAAAAAAATATAAGGATAATTATTATATAATTATTGTTTCTATTGCTGTAGCATTTACTAATTTTGTTGATAATGATTTATTTTCATATAATTTTTTACCCATACTTTTGCTTGCATTTAATAGCAATATAGAGGATACTATAAAATTACCTTTTGAAGGAGGAAGTAAGAATAAAAATGATTAGTGTTATTATTCCAGTATATAATGTAGAAAAATATTTGAACGAATGTTTAAATAGTGTATGTTCACAGACATTTAAAAATTTGGAAATAATATTAGTTGATGATGGTTCGACAGATGACTCATCAAAAATATGTGATAAATGGTCAGCGAAGGATAGCAGGGTTAGAGTTATACATCAATTAAATGCAGGGTTATCAGAAGCTAGAAATTCGGGATTAAAATATTGTAAGGGAGATTATATTTTATATATTGACAGTGATGATTCTATTGAAGAAGATTTAGTAGAATCATTAATGAATTTGATAGAGGAACATAATGTTGATATAGCAATGTGTACGCATAGATTAAAAGTTAATGGTATAGTAGAAAAAAGACCATTTAATTCAAAAATAATCACAGGAACAGTTAATGAACTTCTGAAATTTATTTTTGAAAATGGATTATGGCATGCATGGGGAAAACTCATAAAAAGAGAATTAGCACTGGAAGCTAAGTTTATTCCGGGATTAATTTACGAAGATTATGAAAACACTCCGAGATTATTATTAAATGCGAAAAGAATTGCGATAAGCATGGATGGCAGATATATCTATTCAGTTCGTGGTGACAGTATAATGGAACAGAGAAAAAAATCAACGGATGTTGATTTCGCAAAAATAACAGACGAGTTATTGAAATTATATGAAGAATCAAATTATTCTTCTGATAATAAAAATTTTGTTTGTAGTTTTTTATTTAAACAACTTGTTTATAACTATCATATTACTATTTCATGGAATATAAATAAAACAAACGAATTTATATTATATTCTAGACAGTTACTAAGAAAAGAAAAAATTAAGTGGTTAAAATGTAGTTTAATAAGTTGGAAAAGAAAAATTGCATATTTAATGATTGGGTATTTGCCTTTTTTATATGACAATATATATAGAATAACACATAAAGCAAGATTGAATTTAGATTCACAAAGTGAATTATAGCATAATAATGAAATGTTTATATTTTTAATATGATGTAACAAGGTAAAACAGTATTAATATATTTATTATGATTGTTAATTAGGTAATAAAAATGTGTGATATAGAATTAAAAGAAGACATTAGTGACTTAATGAGAGATACTATGATTGGTGTTCTTTCAGGAGATATTAATCCACTTGATGTATTAGTGAAGTTACAAAAAATTGGAAAATCAATTCCTGATATTTTATTTTATAAGAATATTGAATGCATGTTGAATGGCTTGGATAAGAAAGGTACTATAAAGAGAAAAGTTGGGAAAAAATTGGCTGAAAGTAATTATGGTGCGGATTTAGGATTTATGCTGTTAAAATATTTGGAATCGTATGAGTATCCTGAAAAGGGAAAGTGTATGGCATATTTACTGGATTCATTGAGTCGTGATTTTATTAGTGTTGATGAATGCCTTTTATTTTGCAAATTAATTAAGGATCTGTCTGTACCGGCATTGATGTTTCTAAAAAAGAATGTTCATAAGAGTGTTTTATATTACATTACGGAAGAAAACCTTTTTTTAATAAAAGAATTGAAGAATAATGCTCTAATGTATGATGCTTGTGATAATGGGATTGCATTTGAATTAGAGGCATATTATTTGGATAAATTTGCTCTGTCATATGATGATGACAAATATGGTTATTCATCAAAAAGAGATGGAATTCCGGAGGATGATAAACTTCCTAAAGTGGTGGTTAATTTAACTACAAATGAAGTAGTATCACACAGATAAATAATATCATATGAGAGGATTAAGATGGATAGACTTTTATTGTTAATGCCTAGATTTATGGATTATGAGAAGAGCCTTAAAGAAAACTTGAATAGAAAATATGAGGTTTGCTGGTTGGACAGTGATGAATTTGACCGGGAAATATTAGATAAGTTTTATAAATGTAATAAAATTCGATGGGGGATTAGACATTTATTTAGAAAGTGTTTTAATTATGACTTGGAGAAGGCAGAAGCGTTTTTCTTAGAAAACGAACTTGGCAAAATATGTCTTGAAAAGAATTATTTCTCAGTTGTTTTTTGTATTAATGGACCTTATTTATCAGATGAGTTTTATAAAAAGGTAAGAATGTTAAATCCGAATGCAAGATATATATATTATGCATGGGACGATGTTAGTAATTTGATTAAAAAAAATCATATTAGATATTTTGATGAAGTTTATTCATATAACATAATTGAATGTAAAAAAAATAAGTGGAATTACCTACCTGTTTTTGTTCAAGAATCGGGTGTAGGGCATAGTAAAGAAGACAAATATGATATTGTATTTATTGGCTCTTTAAATGATGATAGAAGAAAAATTGCTGATGATTTGTACGAAAGATATTCGTCGATTTATAGATTATTTATTTATTATATGATAAAAAAAAATGTTGGAGGAAGATTTTGCCATAATTCACCACTTACAAATAAACAATATATTAGTATTATGAGAGAATCCAAAGCAATTTTAGATGTTCCACAGATATGTCAAAAAGGTCCAACTACACGGGCATTTGATGCGTTATTGACAGAAACAAAGGTTATTACAGTTAATAAATATATGAAATATTATCCTGTTTATTCAGATAATATGATAATCGTGGATAGGGATAATATCAATATACCAGATAATTTTATGGCTAAAGAATATGTAATAAATAGCTATCACTCATTGTCAATTGATATGTGGATAAAAAAGATTGGATTATAGATTGTAGGGAGGATAATAATATAATGAAGATATTAGTTATCAATTGTCATTGTGATAATAGAGGAGATGAAGCCGCTATTCATGCAATGGTAGATGAATTAAATAAATTATATACAAATTTGAGCATTACACTAGCAATACGAGGGATTGGAACACGATATCCTAATATGCCTAGTAACGTCAAGATGATACGCCAATTTTGTCCTGGATCTTTTAAATCAAAAATTGCACATAATATAGCACTTATTACGAAAGGGACGTTGGCATTATCACATAATGAAAGAATACTTGTAAATGAGATAAAAGATTCTGATATAGTAGTGCATGCGCCTGGAGGACCAAGTATTGGAGATTTATATTATGATGATGAACCATCATATCTATCGATATTTGATTTAATAATATCTATGAATAAGAAATATATGTTTTATGCTCCATCTATGGGTCCTTTTAAGGTTGAAAAGAGAAATAAGTGGAGAAAAAAGATACTCTGTAAAGCAACAGCTATTGTTGTAAGAGATCCCATTTCATATAGTTATGTCAATAATTTTGTCCCAGAGAAAAATCAATATTAACATTGGATTCTGCGTTGCAGCATGATATAGATTTGACATCGAATAAAGTTAAACTAGATAAATATAAAGAACTATGTAGTTTTATAA
>ENA-OQER01000003-OQER01000003.1-human-gut-metagenome-genome-assembly--contig:-NODE-3-length-135185-cov-10.393098_pt1 | contig 135185 bp, 141 predicted proteins | sample MGYA00242797_ERZ504639 | MGnify/ENA primary metagenome ERZ504639 (study PRJEB26092, sample SAMD00036306) | human gut metagenome | host: Homo sapiens | study: EMG produced TPA metagenomics assembly of... | reverse complement strand
CGATTGTAAAGATACTCATTTCCTGTGAGTTATACAAACTTCAGAGCCTTTTTTTATTCCAAAATTACGTTAAATCACGCTTGTGAATTTTCACTTGCGAAACTTTAGTATATAATAATGTGATAACTTGTATCTTTTGGTGTAAAATATTAGGTTTATTTATACTTTGATATATGTCATGTGATTATACGACATTTGTCATCCGGTCGTACGACAAGTGTCGTATAAACGCATGACAAATGTCACGCAATCGCAAGAAAGGCTTCCTTGCATCGTTATAATTGATTCCTTGCATCGTATAAGTTGCGGCATTGTTATCATCCATCTCACCATAGCCAAGCATCGGGACGTAATTTTCACTTCCTCAGTTGGCTATGATTCCTCCTCTCACCAGCCATTTCGCAAAGAAGCGGTCACTAACCAGATAGCCAGTCGGAGTCTTGCTTACCAGCTGCTTATCTACCAATGCCTTTAATGCCGTTTTCACGCTGCTCGTAGCTGGAAGATGGTGGGTGCTTATAAACTGCTGGCTCAACGGCGAAGATACCAAATGCTCACGAGCTATAGCCCACAAAAGGATTGTTCAATCTTGCCATATCTTGTTATCATTCATTATACAAACGTTCATTGCGCTTTTTAGGCAACGTAAATTACGCAATAAAAAACGAGACCGCCAAATGTTTTCTAGTTTTTTAATCATAATTATCTCCTAAAGCTACATATACCTTAATTATATATAGAAGAAAAGCGCACCGGAATGCAAACGTTTGCACAATTTATTCGCTTGATTTGCATCAATTTTTGAACAAGCTAATGAAATAAATCGTAACTTTGCCAACGTATAACAATACAACTTGCAATTAAACATAAAATAATAATCACAAAATACAATGATAATTATGAAGAAGATATACTTACACTCCTTGCCACAATGGCACTCACACTTGGAGCATGCTCTAGCAGCAATGACCCTGATCTTCCAGATCCTGAGCCAACGCCAGCGCTACCCCAAGTCCTGAACCTGAGCCTGAACCAAGTCTCAATTCGCAAGGCTGGGCTAGCGATTATAGCGGCGTTATGCTGCAAGGATTCTCTTGGGATTCTTATAATGAATCACAATGGAAGGTCTTAGAGAAGCAGGCTGATGAGCTGAAAGGTTATATCGACCTTGTTTGGCTTCCACAAAGCGGAAAATGTATAGAGACCACTCAGGTGATGGGGTATATGCCATATTACTATTTTAATCAGAACTCTTCTTTCGGATCTGAGGCTGAGCTCAGAAGTCTGATTACTAAGTTTAAAGCCGCTGGTATAGGTGCTATTGCTGATGTAGTCATCAACACCGCAATACGGAGGGCTGGTATACATTCCCTGCTGAAACATACAAGGGAGTGACCTACCAGATGCAATCTACAGACATCTACAAGAATGATGATGGTGGAGAGACTGCTACACAAGCTGCCAAAAATGGTGTAAGCCTCAGCCAGAACAATGATGAAGGTACAGACTTCGGAGGTTGCCGTGACATCGACCACAAGAGCGAAAATGTGCAGAAGGTGATCAAAGCGTATCTGAAATATCTGAAGGATGATTTGGGTTACACCGGTTTCCGCTATGATATGGTGAAAGGTTTCGATGGTAGCCATGTTGCCGACTATAATGATGCCACAGGTGTAGAATACTCTGTAGGTGAATACTGGGATGGTAACGACAAAATAGAAAGTTGGATAAACAGAACTAACAAGAAGAGCGCAGCCTTCGACTTTCAGTTCCGTTATAACGTACGCGATGCCGTAAACGGAGCGGCTAACGGAAAGGTGACAACATCTTCAGACTGGTCAAAGCTCAACAGTAACGACAATCTTATGCACGATGCCAATTATCGTCGTTATGCAGTTACTTTCGTCGAGAATCATGATACCCAGTATCGCTCTGCCAAGGAACAGAACGACCCTCTGCGCAAAGATACCATAGCAGCCAATGCCTATATGCTCGCCATGCCAGGCACACCATGTATCTTCCAGCCACACTGGAATGCTTATAAGTCTGAGATAAAGGAGATGATTGCAGCCCGCAAATATGCAGGCATCACTAATATGAGCAATTATGCCAACAAGCAGAGCAAGAAAACTCTTTATGTGAACGAGGTTACCGGTACTAAGCACAAACTTCTTGTGGCTGTAGGTAATGATGCAGCAGGATATGCAGGAGAAACAGGCTATACGAAGATTCTTTCCGGTTATCACTATGCCTATTTCCTCTCTAATGATGCAGAGACCTCTTGGACAAGCATGCCTTCTGGCTCATACGAGGAAGGTTTCAAGACCACACTTACTGCAGTCAGCCAGACAGAGGGAGCCAAATTGGTTTATACCTTGGATGGTTCAAATCCTACTTCGAAGAGCACAACAGTAGAAAGTGGTAAGGAAATCAGCATCAATGGTACTTGTACCTTGAAGGTTGGATTGATTGTGAATGGTGAAGTTAGAAATATCGCCACTCATCAATATACGATTGAGAAGTTCAAGGCATATAAATTTATGGTTTATGTGAATGCCGATGCTGTGAAATGGAACCCATTATACTGCTATACATGGAAGAAAGCAGCATCTGTTGAGTGGCCTGGTGAAAAGATAACAGAAACAAAGACCATCGGTGGTAAGACATGGTACTACAAGGAAGTCAGCATTGATAATGCAACCGAGTTGGTGAATGTCATATTCAATAATGGCAAAGATAAGCCGCAGACTGTAGATATAACAGGTCTCACCAGTACGGCTTACTTCGAAATCGAAACATCCAAAGAAGGTAAGAACTATAAAGTGAAGGATGTTACTGCAGAATATAACAAATAAGTTCAAAGAATAGTTTCAGTTTTTAGTTTTAAGTTTTTAGGTTTATTAAGGTTTATGTTTTTAGGTTTAGTTTTGTGTGAACAAAATTACTAGTTAGTTGTTTTAGGTTAAGAATAAAGAGGTATATCCAAGATTCATCATCGGGATATACCTCTTTTCTTATTTTAATTATCTTTCTTATTCTAAATTATCTTTCGCGCTGGTCAGCCCCCCACATCAGTTTTTCTCTCAGGGTAGAGAAATAACGCTGGTTGCGCTGCTTCACAATCTTGATGCTATGAGGAGCCTTGCGGATGATGAGGCGGGTTTCCTCCGTCATTCGCTCACTACGACCATCGATGCTACCAGATAGTTGTGGCTGCGACTCTCGATATCGAGCGTGATGACAGCCGTATCGTTGATGACAATAGGCCGGATGTTCAGACTGTGAGGAGCCACCGGAGTAAGACAGATGCTGCCACTCTGCGGAATGATGATAGGACCGCCATTAGATAGATTGTATGCCGTAGAACCTGTTGGCGTGGTAACAATCAGTCCATCAGCCTGATAGGTAACAAGAAATTCGCCATCTACCTGCGTACGGATGGAAATCATCGAAGCATCATCACGCTTCAGTACGGCGATATCGTTGAGGGCGAACGGATTGCCGGCAAGGATGCCACCTTCTGCCTCCACCTGAATCACCGCATGTTCCTCTATCAGACATTCACCAGCATAAAGACTGTCCAGCGCCGACTCGATCTCGCTTGGCAGCACATCGGCAAGGAAGCCCAATCTGCCCATATTCACACCGATGATAGGCGTACCCTTGGCTCCCACACGGCTCGCTGCCTTCAGGAAGGTACCATCACCACCCATAGAGATGACGTAATCCACATCAAAGTTGTAATCCTCGAACACCCCAGCCGCCTTCACATCGAGATGCTGGTCGCGGATAAGAAACTCGTAATAAGCATTCTCCACATAAACTTCAGCCTCCTTCTTTTCGAGATAAAGAAGGATTTTCTCTATCGAAGCCGACTTCTTAGCCTGGTATTCATTACCAAATATTGCGAATTTTAAATGTTGCTGTGCCATTTATTTTGTTATTTCAATAATTATTCTTACTTTTGCAAAGGTAATCATATTATTTGAATAACAAGACAAAAAACAAATAAATTATGGCTAAGGTATATGAATTTCTTGCCAATGGCTTCGAGGAAATCGAAGGATTGGCTCCGGTAGACATCCTCCGCAGAGGTGGTGTAGACATCAAGACTGTAAGTGTAACGGGTACTGAATGGGTAGAAACATCGCATGGTGTTACCATCAAGGCTGACCTGAAGTTTGAGGATATTGCCAGCTTTCAAGATGCTGACATGCTGATGATTCCGGGCGGAATGCCAGGCAGTACAAACCTCAACGAGCACGAAGGTGTGCGCCAGGCGCTCATCGCACAGCACAAGGCTGGCAAGCGAATCGGTGCCATCTGCGCAGCACCAATGGTTCTGGCAAGCACAGGCATCCTCGAAGGAAAGAAGGCTACCTGTTATCCTGGCTTCGAGCAGTATTTCGGCGAGAACACCGAATATACCGCCACCCTCTTCCAGGAAGACGGCAACGTGATTACAGGCGAAGGTCCTGCAGCAACCCTTCCATACGCCTATAAGATATTGAGTTATTTCGTAAGCAAGGAAACTGTAGCTGCCCTGCAGGATGGCATGATGTATGATCATCTCATGCAAAGCAAGTAAGCCCTATAAACTATAAATTATAAACTATTAATTAGTAACAAAGTGGATTACGTAATCATAGTAGCCGGAGGCAAGGGACTCCGCATGGGAAGTGAGATTCCCAAACAGTTCTTGCCGGTAGCGGGCAAGCCTATCCTGATGCACACCATAGAGCGTTTTCATGAATATGACCCTGCATTGAATATCATTCTGGTTCTGCCGGAGAGTCAGCAGGCATACTGGCACCAGCTCTGCGAGGAGCATCATTTCAGCATCAAGCACCAGATAGCCAATGGTGGCGACACCCGTTTCCAGTCATCCAAAAACGGACTGGCACTCATTCCTGATGATGAAGATGGCGTAGTGGGTATTCACGACGGCGTGCGCCCATTCGTATCTAAAGAAGTCATCGAGGAATGTTTCGAGACGGCGCGCGAAGAATATGCAGCCATCCCTGTATATGCCGTAACCGACACCCTACGCTATATCGACCAGCACGGAGGCGGAAAGAACGTGCTGCGCAGCGATTACCGCGTGGTGCAGACTCCCCAGACCTCGACATCGGTCTGGCAAAGCAGGCTTTCAACCAGGAATACAAGGAACAGTTCACCGATGATGCTTCGGTGGTAGAAAGTCTTGGCTGTCAGGTTGCAATGGTTGAGGGTAACCGTGAGAACATCAAGATTACCACTCCATTCGACATCAAAGTAGCGGAAGCGTTGCTGGGGTAAGGCGAAACAACGAGGCATAAAAAACAAGCAGGGAATTCCTCACGGAGTCCCCTGCCTTTTTTATAACTATAATAAACCTATTTTAATTTACCATTAATCTAAAGTGCAAATCTCTATTTTGGGTCTACCAATAACATCTCTCAAACTCCTTCAGAAGAGTTTATACTGCTACGGCTGCACGTAACTTCAACATGCCACGATGTACCAGATTGCGTACACTATGATAGTTCATCTGCATGATGTCGCAGATGTCCTCATATTTGCGCTGCTCTATATAATATAAGGTGAACACCTGACGCTGGCGTGGTGTCAGCTCATCCATCAGGATCTGTACCTTACGAACATTATTGAGCGAACTTTCATCAAGGATATAAGAGTTTTCCACATCTTCTACAGTTGTAGAGGAGATACGGATATCCTCCACCGCAGTCTCCGTCATATAGTTCTTGCGGCGAAACTCATCCAGCAATCTGTTGCGGAGAGAAATGAGCAGGTAAGAGGTTACCTTTGTAACTTGTAAATCCTGGCTTTTAGAGATGAGTTTGATAAACACATCTTGTACACAATCTTTTACAAGTTCTTTGTCTGATGTAATACACAGACCATAATTGAGCAACATTTCCGCGTACATATCATATAAAGACATGAAAGCGTTCTGGTCGCCTTGGCGATAGGCAGCGAGCAACGTCTGTGCTGCTTCCTCTCTTTCTCTGATGTTATTGTAGTTTGTTTTCATCTTAGGTGTACTTTTGTTTGTTGATGGTGCAAAAGTAGCCTAAATGCGGCAAACTCTAAGGAAAAATCAGGTAAATGAATGGGAAAAATTGGTATTCAGTGTATTTTTCCTCCCATTTTAAGGGTACAAATGGCTTTTTATGCGATTTTTCAGTTCTTCTATATCTGTTTCAGACAACAAGTCAGAAATCTCGTCAAGATGAAGAAGAACATATTTTGCCTGCTCTATTTCGGCAGGAAGATACATTTTCTCAAACTTTCGAGAAGATGCCGGCCTCCCAGAGTTGGCATCCGGTTCTACGATAGGAGAACCGAGTACCGACTCCAGAAAGTCGGAATCCAATAAAAGATTTCTTACATATTCTGTTATCATCATTCTTTTCATCTTCTCTATTTTTATTACATCTTACATATTACTTCACATTCGGACAGGAGCCGCCGGCATCCATCACCGCCTTGCCATTCTCGGGTGCCGAAGCTCCACTGTAAATGACAACCTTCTCAGGATAAGCCTGACGATACTCGCTCACACTCTTGAAGACATCATCATAGGTAACCTTGCCCGGACGAAGACGACGCTGATACTGGCGAGGTGCCAGATTCTTACCTCCTTCAGGAGCATAAAGTCCCTTCTGGGTATAATACCACTGTTCAATATGAATGATGTCAACTACCTTTCTCAACTCCGGATCCTGGAGGATGGCATCTTGCACATCCTTGTTGCACGACAAAGCCACCCAGACATGCTTGCCCGTCTTAGCCTCCCATTCGGCAACGGTCTGCAACCAGAACTTCGTAAAATGATAAGGTCCCGTATATTCCTCGCCAATCGACTGAATCACGTTCGGCTCATCAGCAAAGGCATCCAGCATCTTCATGATATACTGCTTATGCAGCTGGCGCATCACCGGATTATCTATATTATAGAAGTATTCAGCCATCCATACACGCTTATCACCTGCAAAAGGAACAGGTTCAGGGAACACCGTACCATTGATATTGTTGACTGGGCGCCATGGACAATCTACCCAATGGGCACCTGCCTCCAGGATATTATGCTGGAAATAGTGCTGGTTGATAACCAGCAAACCATTTTTGGCTCCCTTTTCTGCCAATTCCTTAATACGGCTGATGTACCACGGATTCAACTTTGTAAGGTCATACTTACTCAGTCCGTCCCAAGCCGTGCCCTGTCCGCTTCTGGCAAAAGGCTGTTCATAGAACGGAGCCCAGACATCTCCATCACGGCGGCGCACACGTTCGTGGTCATCACGGCGGCGGTCATACCACAAGCCGTAGTTCTGGTTGAAGAGCACCACATGCTTATCACGAAGATGAGCCACCACACTATCCACACGGGTGGTAGTGCCCTGTCCCTCCATTCCCGGCACAAAACGGGTCACGGCATCGGCAATCTTAGGGAAAGCCGAGTAACGAACACGTCCGTTCCACCAAGGAGTATTCATTCTTGCACCCTTCAACAGCGTATCAGCCACCATGATCTTACCCTCCTTTATCGCGAAGACAGGCTTCCCGGCATGGGAAAGATCCGCCTTTTTCTTAGAACGTTCCTTGATCTTATCCACATCCATAGCCCTAACAGGAGAAACAGAAGCCATGAACCGGGCGCTGTCTGCTATCCACATCTGCATGGTGATGCGAGGTTTGCGAGCCTCCTCTACCATCTTCTGTGCCACATCATAGGTAGGATTGTTGCTCACATTGTTGCGTTCTCTCTCCAGCACACGACATTGGACTGAGACATCCCTACCCAGGCGTTTCTTCAGAAGAGATGCAAAGTGGTCCATGGTTTGGCATGATTGTTACATTGCTGGAAATCGCCAGAACCGTTAAACTGCGCCCAACAGGCAAACACATGGTTGTTGCTGCCATCAGGAATGCTGTCGGCAAAGATTCCGGCAGCCGTACATTGGTAAGCGAGGCTGTTGGCTGTATTCCATCCGATGCCGTAACCTTCGAGACCGAGATTGCAGAACTTGATGTCATTGCCATCGATATTCACATTATCGAAGAGCAATCCTGTACACCAAGGTCCCACTGCACCACTATAACCCAGCGATTCATAACCATCACATTGTACGAAGCATTAGGACCCGCTGCACAGAGACCAGCCACAAAATCGTGCATGCCCTGTTCAGAATAGCAACGCTGGAACAGACATTGTTCGCCCATACAGAGAAAGGTGCGACGACGGTAGCCACCGATTTCAGAGACAGGAGCCTGAGAAATGCAATCCTCTACCGTGATACGGGAAGCATCACGCTGGTTACTACAGCCGAACCAGCCAGATGGCGGAAATTCACCATTCTCACCCAACCATCTTTCACCTTATTAATATATACACCCTCCCAGGCATGGTTTTCATCCTTCGGATTGGTAGTATCATATTCTGAATCTATCGTGAGATTTTCTACACCCACATTCTTTAAGCGCCAGTCATTACCAGCGATGCGCTGAACGAAGCTTTCCGCATCATCCTGACCGAGCGACATGGATAAAGGAGCATCCAACTGCAATCCTCCCTTTCCATCAGAAACCACACTACGGGTCCAGCGCACATCGATTTCTCCCGGATGCCAGCCCCAATAGCCCAGGTCCTTGCCTGCACCGAAGTCAGCACAGCCCATCTTCAGAATCCATTCCTTGGTAGAAGGTCGGACAATCAGGATCTCATCGCCCATCTTGCAGCCGGCAGGCAGTGTCACCTTCCGCTCTCCCAACTTCCAGGGAGCAGACAGTTTCATGGGTTCGCCCAGCGTCTGCATCTGCTTTTCGCTTTCCAGATACACCACCGCTCCACGGTCTACACCTTTTTTATATAGTACCGTCTGGTTGCGGTCAGTACCTCTGAGCACCACGCCCGAAGTCTGGATGCGAAGTGGCTGTGAGAGTTCGAATACGCCCTTGTCGAGCAAGACAGCCCCTCGTAGTCCCGTCTTCTTATCCACTTTTCTGGCAGAAACAAAGTCGATAGCTTTCTGGATGCGAGCGCTCTGGTCACCATCTTGCCATTTTACGAAGACCACAACATCCGCATCCGGAATTCCCTTTTCGCTCTGCTGGTAGCCCACGTAGCTAAAATCAAACGCGAAGGGTTGCGCAAAGATTTGCACAACCCCTACTAACGTAAATATCCATATAGAAAATAATCTTTTCATACCTCTTGTTTCATCAGAGTTTTTATAACCTTACGGAAACTGTTTATTTTTTCTTTGCCGCTTCAATACGTTTATACCAACCCTCGCGCTCTGCCTTCAGGTCGTAGCCCCGTTTGGTGAGCCAGTTATTGATGCGTCCCTTGTATTTTCCGAACCAGCCATGTTTAGCCTTGGAATTTTCGGCATCAATGGCAAACTCGCGAGCTTCTTTCAACCAATTGAGAATTTGGAGTTTCTCGTTTTCTTTCAGAGAAGGAATCATCTCCAGATGAGCTGATAGGTTTTCGGAACGACACCGAAGGTCATACCATCCTTCACCTGCTCTACCTGCTTCTCTGAGAGATAGTTTTCCAGATTGGCAGCAAATTCGAAGTGGTGCTTATAGAGTTCCGCATCACGCCCAACCTTATTCTTGCCGAACTTCTCATAGATATCGTTCAGCAGGAAATAACGGTTACAGATGATGTGGAGCACATTCTGCTTGCTGCTTTTATCAGTCAGTTGCAGCGCATCCACGATTTTCTGCGAACGGGCGATGATGTTGTTCACATACTTGGCATCACGCCCCACGCTGTCGAGCTGTACCTGTGCTCCTGCTCCCAAAGGAAGCAAGAGCAGACAGGCTGCGCCTAACAACTTATTTCTCAAAAGTTTTTTCATATTCTTGTCATGCATTAAGAAATGAGTCCGGAGAAACAACTCCGGGCATTCATTCCTGTTTTACAGGAGTTTTCCCTTCTCAGCCAAGGTATCGTGGTTGTTCTTCATGTCAGTCCAATCCACCTTTTCCTTGGTGCTGATACCATTGATATACTTCTCGATATTGGTATATCCGTCACCCGTGCAATCCTTGTTGGCATCGCTAGGGTCGTTAGGATTCAGCCGTTGGCAATCTCCCACTCATCAGGCATACCGTCGCCATCTGTATCTACATAAGGCTTCACCTTCTTATATTTAGGGAATCCACCAACCTGGCAGATGTCTGTGATGATACCCAACTTATAGGATTCCTTGTCCAGACGGCGGTACTTAAAACTGCCATCTTCAGCCTTCGACTTGTCAGCCAATCCCCAGAAGTCGCCGTATGGATTCTTCTTAGGCAGTTTCTTTACATAGTAAGCCTGACCGGTACGAACCTCTTCTACGATGCGCTGGTCCACGATATCGCGGGAAGGAATGGTTGCACCCACATTCTCAAGCACCTTATCAAAAGTCTGGTCCTTAGGAATAATGGTCATGTGTGGCATGGCGAATGGTTCGTTAGAACGCATCAGAGCCTTTACATCTGCAGGTATTCCATTTGGAAGATCCTTGTCAGCAATCTGAATACCGCCGTTCCAGTTGTCCTTGGTTACAGCCTCGTTGCCTTCTACGATATTTCCTTCAGCATAAATACGACCATACTGAGCCCAAGGGAAGAGTTTGTTGCTTCGGCTTTCGCTCTTCACGATACGGTAGCTGATGGCACCCTTCGGAGTAAGAGGTCCTGGTTTATAATAGTTGTTGATGAAGTTGCTCATGGTTGAGAACTCACCACCATCTGCTGTACGATGTACCCAGTTGTAAACGATGTTGTTCACGAAGTTAAACACACCACCCCATCCGATAGATGGATTACGACCTGTATTATCCGCCCAGAGGTTACGCATGAAGTAGAATTCTCTCCACCGATTGTACTGCCAAGGCATGGTTCCATGTATCGAGTGCCTTGGCAGAGATGGTATTCTGGATGGTTACATTCACCGTAGGCACCTTGCGCTTTGGCTTGCCATCGTGCAAATCGAACATATGGCGGTAGAAAGAGATATTCTCATCCAGACCAAACTCGCAAGAGCAGTGGTCAATCATGATGTTACCTACCGGATTACCACCGAAAGAATCCTCACGATACCATACATGGGTATTACCACGGCGGAAACGCATGTGGCGAACGATAACATCATGGGTATCAACCTGGAAAGATTCACCCGAAATCATTACGCCCTCACCTGGAGCTGTCTGTCCGGCGATGGTGATATAAGGAGCACGGACGATGATGGGAGTTTTCAATACAATATTTCCCGATACGTTGAAGACGATGATGCGGGCACCACCCTGTTCGCAAGCCCAACGGAAAGAACCAGGACCAGCATCATTGAGATTGGTCACAGTCAGCACCTTGCCGCCACGGCCACCGAAGGTAAACATACCGCCACCCTCAGCACCTGGGAATGCAGGAATCTTAGCCTGGCGCAAATCGTATGGACGGGAAGCCCATGGCACATAAGGACGTCCTGCCATTGCCTCTTGTTTTACAATAGGGAAAGCCACAGCCCAAGCAGAATCAGAATGGGCAGTCCATGCAGCTTGCATAGAATCAATCTTCGCCTGAGCCTCCTTTGTAATAGTAGGATACTGAGCGAAAGTTGCTGCTGGCAAGATAGTCAATGCCATCGCAGCGAAAATCTTCTTACTTCTTTGCATTGTTTTAATATTGTTTGTTCATTATATCTTAAAGACGCCTTTCCCTTTCTTTTGTCCTCAATGAACATGCGCATTTTTTCGGGAACAGGTGGCGACATTTCATCCGCAGGAACGTCTTACACCTATAATATATAAACGAAGTTACTTATCTATTATTTTATTGAAACATAAAACAAAAAACATAAAGTTGAAAAATGAAGAACAGAAGATGTTTTCCTTTAGTTGCCGCTTCGCTGATGGCGCTTTCAAGCCAGGCGCAGCAGGTTGACTTCAACATAGCCAGCAGAAAGGCTGCTGAAGTTACTGCCCTCAATTTCACTCCTGTTGGTGTGAAGCAGGGCAATACATACCAGTTTGCTCTGGGTGGACTGGAGATTACGCTCGACGCACCCGTAAAAGACCAGATTATCAAATCCAACTGGTTTAAGCAGGGCATACAGTTGGGCGACCGACTCACCAGCGATGGTATCGTAGTATATCCGTCAAAAGGCAATAATGCCCAGCTCCGCATCACCATCCGAGGTCTGAAACCAGGTCATCACTCTCTCCTTGCCTATCACAACATCGTAGACGGACTTACCGGCAATATTCCTTCTATCCAGGTTTCCAGAGAGAAGGAACAGATAATCACCGTGAAGAAGGGCAAGAAACGTATCCAGCAGAAGAGCATGATGCAGGAGATTCTTGCACAGGATATTAAGCAGACCGTAAGAGAGATGAAGGCATCGCAGAGCGGCCAGTCGTACATTGAATTTGATGTAACCGACGACCAGCCTGTAGTTATCCACTATCAGCTGCAAGGTGTGGATAACGCAAACAACACGCTCACCATCAATGGCTTGGTATTCGACAAAGCCAACCCGAAAGCCACCGCTCTCAACCCTTACCCTGCCGATGATGATCTTCATGTCAACGCAGAAGGAGGCAAGGTTGTTCTTCGCTGGCAAACCGGCGAAGGTGCCAAGCAACACCTTATTTATATAGGACAGCGCGCCGACCAGTTGAAGAAGGTTGCCACCACAGAAGAAGCCGCTTTCGAAGTCACCGGTCTCAGCAGCGCCAACGATTATTACTGGCGTGTAGACGAGGTAGATGCCAACGGCAAGGTTTCAGAGGGCGAAGTATGGAACTTCCGTCCACGCCGTCTCGCCTTCCCAGGTGCCGAGGGATATGAAGATTTGCCATCGGCGGTCGTGGCGGTTCGGTTTATCATGTTACCTCTTTAGAAGATAACCCTGAGAATCCGCAGCCAGGCTCTCTCCGATACGGAATCACAAAGGTTAAGGGACCTCGTACCATCGTCTTCGATGTTGCCGGCATCATCGACCTGAAAGACCGTCTGGTTTGTTCCGATCCATTCATCACGGTAGCCGGACAGACTGCACCTGGCAAGGGAATCCTTCTCCGTGAGCATCCTTTCGGTTTCGGCTCAGAAGGCATCTTCCGCTTCATCCGTCTCCGACTGGGAAAATATCTCGATAAAAACGGCAAGACCATTACCCTCGACGGACTGGGTGCTGCAGGCTGCGACAATACCATCATCGACCACTGTTCGGTAGGCTGGACCATCGACGAGGCTTTCTCCAGCCGCAACGGCAAGAACATCTCTTTCCAGCACAACCTCATCTCCGAAGCACTCAACCAGGCTGGTCATCAGAATTATGTCAACGCCAAGCATGGTTATGCTGCAACCATCGGTGGTAATGTAGGCTCGTTCCACCACAACCTGCTTGCCAACAACGAAGGAAGAAACTGGAGTATGGGTGGCGGACTGGACGGAGCCGGATATTATGCCGGAAAGCTCGATCTCTTTAACAATGTAGTATACAACTGGGGCAACCGTGCCTGCGACGGAGGAGCCCACGAAGTAAACTTTGTTGGCAACTATTACAAGATGGGACCTGCCACCAGCATGAAATATATCCTCAATGCCCAGTTGGAAGGTACCGGCCAGGGAAGTCAGGCTTACTACATGCACGATAATATCCGCCAGAACTATGTGGGCGATATGAAACAGAATGCAGGAGCTGTGGCAGGAAAGCATGGAGAACTGGTCAGCGACAAGGAAGGCGAAACCTACAAATATACCACTTCTCACGGACAGGTAGTTAACTGGAAGGTATTTACCGACAAACCATTCTTCCCATCCTATGCCAAGGTAGAAAGTGCCCGCGCTGCCTTCAAGAACGTATTGAGCGATGTGGGAGCCAACCAGCCTTGCATCGACCAGCACGACCAGCGCATGGTAGAAGAAACCTTGAACGGAACCTATAAATATGTTGGTTCCAAGACCGGCAAGAAGGGACTGATAGATGATAACCTGGATGCCGGCAACGATGCCTGGAAGGAGTTTGAAGCACTCACCGACCATCGCCCTGCCAATTGGGATACCGACCAGGATGGAATGCCAGACTGGTGGGAGAAGCTGGCTGGTACCAACCCGTCAGCTGCCGACAACAACGAGCTGACCGATGGCGAATATACCCAGTTGGAGCGCTATCTCAACTGGCTTGCAGAACCACATTTCATCACCTCAGCAGGCAATAAGCTGACCATCGACCTGAAGCAGTATTTCGCAGGTTACAACCAGCAGCCAGTCTTCACCCTGGAGAGCAGCATCCAGCCACAGGAAGGCAAGATGAAACTCAATAAGAAGGGAATCCTCACCATCAGCCTCAACAAGAAGGCTGCCGACTGCCTCATCGACATCAAGGTGAAGGCAACCGACAAAGACCAGGTGGCATCCCTGCAACGTACTTTCCACATCGCTATTACCCAATAGCGATGTGGAAACACAAAAGATGATACACCAAACAATATCTAATCCCGAAGAATCAATAAAAATGAAATAAAACAACTTTCAAACTTAAGGTAAAACATGAAAAGACAAGTATTATTCTCGATGGCTTTAGTCTCAGCACTGACAGCATCGGCACAGAGAATCGACTTCAATCTGACAGGTCGTTCAGAAGCACAGGTCAATGAACCCGAGTACACAGCATGGGCCGTAAACACCTGCGAAACAGAATCGAAGGAAGTAGAAGATGCTGACGGAAATCCCATCACCATCACGCTGGCTAATGATGATTCTTATGCAGGCAGAAGACTGAAATCATGCTGGTTCAAGAACGGACTCAGCAGTTCCAAGCTCATCGCCGACGGTTTTGCATCTATGGTTACGAAGACGGTAACACCCCACAGATAACCGAAGGTGCCGTCCGCCTCAACATCACCCTCAAAGGACTGAGCGCCGGCAAGCACTCTCTGATGGCTTACCATAACAACAACGATGGTTTCAATGCACCGAAGCTCGATGTATACGTCAACGGCACCAGGCAGCAGGAAGGCATCGCACAGACCAACAGAGCCCTGACTCCATCAGCCTGCGGCATGTCGTACGTAACTTTTGTTGCTGAAGAGGGAAAGGATGTCGTCATCTCTTACGTTACCACACCGAGAGCCAGCGATGACAAGAGCGGCAATTATACCACCTCGCTCACCATCAACGCCCTTATCTTCGACCGTCCGAATCCACAGACGGCAGCCACAGATCCTTATCCGGAGAACAGAGATTATCATGCCGATGCCGATAACGGATTGCTCACCATCTCCTGGACTTCAGCCGAAAAAGCCGTCAAGCACCATGTTCTGATGGGTACAGATGCCAACAGTCTTACAGAAGTAGCCGCAACTACCGAGACAAAATATACGCTCAACCAGACATCCAACCTCAACACCTATTACTGGCGAATCGACGAGGAAGATGCTGCGGCATGGTATACGAAGGTGATGTATGGACCTTCCGTCCACGTCATCTAGCCTTCCCTGATGCAGAAGGATATGGTAAGTATGCTACGGGCGGCAGAGGCGGAAGCGTTTATCACGTAACCACACTCGAAGATAATGGCGATGATGAGAATCCGATAGAGGGTTCCTTCCGTTACGGTATCAAGAAAGCTACCGGACCGCGCACCATCGTCTTTGATGTGGCGGGCGTCATCGACCTGAAAAAACGACTCACCTGCAGCGACGAATATGTTACCATCGCCGGACAGACGGCTCCAGGTAACGGTATCATGCTCCGCGGCTGTCCTTTCGGTATGGCAAGCGAAGGCATCACCCGTTTCCTCCGCATGCGTCTGGGACATAAGGAGACCAACGGCGGTACTATCAGCGATGAAGATAAGGTGAACGGACTCGACGGTATGGGAATGGCAGGCAACGACAATGCCATCATGGATCATTGCTCTATCTCCTGGACCATCGATGAGGCATTCTCAAGCCGCAACGCCAAGAGTCTTACCCTTCAGCGCACCCTGATTTCCGAAGCGCTCAATGTGGCAGGTCATCCTAACTATAGTGCGGGTACAGCCCACGGATATGCAGCAACCATCGGCGGCGGCGAAATGTCGGCAACACTCAAGGTAGGTTCTTATCACCACAACCTGCTGGCTCATTGCGAAGGAAGAAACTGGAGTTTGAGCGGCGGACTGGATGGTGTAGGAGCTTACGATGGTCATCACGATGTATTTAATAATGTGATTTACAACTGGGGTGGCCGTGCTACGGATGGTGGCAGCCACGAGGTGAACTTCGTGAACAACTATTATAAGATGGGACCAGCTACCACCCAGAAGAAACTGTTCCGCCTTCAGCTTGAAGGCACCGGAAGCGGTACACAGAGTGCATACGTTCATGGCAATATCCGTCAGGCTGCAGGCAATGGAGCCCTGACAGAAGATAAACTCAAAGATACCTATGTTTACGAAACATCAAATGGTCAGGTCGTAAACTGGGAGCCATTCGTTTCGAAACCATTCTTCGAGTCTTTGGCAGCTATCGAGAGTGCAAGCAGCCTATAAGAATGTGCTCTGCGATGTGGGAGCCAACCAGCCTTTTCTGGATAATCACGATACCAGAATGGTGAACGAGACGTTAGCCGGAACTACCACGACAGTAGGCAGTCAGAGTGGCAAGAAGGGACTTATCGACAGCGAGGAAGATAAGGGATGCGAAGGTTTCAAGGGCTTGAATATCACAGAAGTAAAGCGAGATACCAACTGGGACACCGACCAGGACGGAATGCCAGACTGGTGGGAGGAAGTAAAAGGCGTAAGTGACGGAAATGCCGATGAAAACGCAGATGCTACACCAATCTCGAAGAATATCTCAACTGGCTTGCCGAACCTCACTTCACCCTCAAGCAGGGCGAAAGCGTAACCATCGACATGAAGAAATACTTTGCCGGCTACACCAACAATCCTCAGTTTGAATGCGAGGCTAAGGGTGATGCGATGAGCAAGATGAGTCATGATATGGGTGCCAACGAGGGTGAATATATCTTCACCGCCAACGAAGATTGTGGAAAGACACTCGTAGATTATACTGTCAAGGTAAGCGATGATGACAACATCAGCACCTATACCCGCACCTTCCATTTCTATCTGACAGATGGTTCTGCAACAGGCATTCAAAACATTCAGACCTCAACCGCAGCCGATAGCTACGAGGTATACAATGCTGCAGGTATCAAGGTGAGAAAAGGCAAGAATCTCGATTCTCTCCCATCAGGTGTTTATATCATCAAGGCGTTGAAGGATGGCAAGGTAATCAGTTCGAAGAAAACTTGCATACAATAAGGCAATCTGCACCTTAGAAAGTGCATTTTTCATATAACTCAGCATCCTGAGAGATGCAAAAAAGGGGAGCGCAACCATTAGTGATGCGCTCCCTTTTATTATCGTTTCTTTTATCTTAAAATTCTAACCGAATAACGTCAGATTACTTCTGAACGAACTTCTTGCCATTCTCAATAACGAGACCCTTGTAAGAAGCATTCACCTGCTGGCCAGCCATATTGTAGCGAACAGACTTCTTGGCAGAAGTTGAGGACAAGCCCGCTAGGCGTTCCGGCGGATTTGCAATCCGCCTCAAGCGAAAATGCAAATATAGTTTGGAGATATGAAAAGCCTACGGCTGGGGATTACAAATCCCCAATAAAGAGGTCGAGCCTTTTTTGTCTGCGGATTGCAAATCCGCAGGAACGCCTAGCGGACTCGCGTTACTCATTACGCCTAACGGACTTGCGAGCCTGTATTATGGACTTATGGCACACCCTCTCTTCTTGTTGCTGGAAAAGATAGGATATGTTGCTGGAAAAGATAGGATATGTTGGTGAGATAGTTAGTATCTACGGTCGCACAACAGCTGTTGTGCGCTTGCATAACAGCTGATATGCGCATGCACAACAGGTGATGTGCATGCGGTGGTCAACTGTTATGCGCCAACTATTATCCAGACTTAGACACACCCTCCTACAGAAAATATCAGAGACAGAAAACGGGTGCATTCTCTATCAAGAGAACACACCCCGCAACCTTAATATATTATGTTATGACTATATCGTCATTTCTCTCTTGCCATTACTCAGCCAATGGGTCGAAGGTACCGTTGGCACCACCTTTGTTGTAATCACCCCAACCGATGGTCTGACGCAAAGCCTTGTTGGCATTAGATGTACCAGAAGTGAAGCCTAAGAAGTAATACTTAGGACGGAAGTTTATGTAGAGGAGATTCTTGTTAGAATCGTAACCATCACCCTTCTGTACCTTCATCTTCAAGTTGTCCTTATACCATGTAGCCAAGTTCTCGAGCTGAGTATTCAAATCTTCCTTGCGGAGATCAACACCATCTGGCGCACAGTACCTTTCTTTAACAATGGGTCAGAATCAAAGGTTGTACCTCCTACGCCATACTTATCTGCAACACGATACTGGATATTCTCACGACGCTGACCGTTCAAAGCCTTGAAACCAAGCCATGTGCAAGTATTGCCACCCCAACCAGTCAAAGTCCATGTAGAAGGAGCACCCTCTACCTTGCCAGTACCACCATCGAAGAGCATCCAACGGCGGAGGTCATCGAAACGCTTACCCTCGTAAGCAAACTCGATCTGACGCTCATAGAGAATCTGAGAGATACAGGTAGCCTGATCTGTATAAGCTGCAGGTGTGATACCATCATCCTCAGAATTAGCAGCTGAATAACCAGCACGCTCACGAATCTGCTTAACATATCCTACAGCCTCATCGAGATGACCTGCACCAGCAGCAACCTCAGCAAGGTTCAGGAGAACCTCAGCATAACGGAGTTCAATCAATGGTGCAGCAGAATAGAATGGAGCAGCACCCTTAGTATCAAGAGCTACGTACTTATAAAGAGGAGTAGAATTGACATCCAAATCATCACTCTTCTTGCGTACATATACACCCTGACGGCTCTTCAACAGGTTGTCTGCACCATAAGAATCACCACTCTCAGGGTTGCCGGCATCATTCATGCTGGTATACCATACATAGTTCCAAAGTACATAGTTGGCACCATCAGAAGGGTTGTTGGCATCACGCTCTGACGCATTACCATCGTAAGCCCAACGGAAGCCAGGGAAAGCGAAGGTACGATAGAAACGCTTGTCACGATTCAGGAATGGAGTCTCGCTATCCAAAGTCTTCTCAGAACGAGCCAACTTGGTATAAGTATCGCAACTCTCAGGAAGTTTACCATCTGACATTGGGAACATATTAATCAGCATCAGAGAAGCATTCTTACCGCCACCACCTGTATTAGCTGGACGAATCTGACGCTCCCAGTTGTTGTTCTTCTGATTATCGAGACCATCACCTATTACATTATTGTATAAGGTAACGAACACAGCCTCTGGATTATTACCGCCATCGGTAAACATCTTGGCAAAGGTAGAACCATTCTTATTGTCATTATCTGTATACAAGTGATAACCACACTTGTTGATACGCTCCAAATCAGCCTTCATGGTTTCATAAGCAGTCTTCCAACGGTTTTCATCGTTAGTACGGTTGAAGAGAGGGCTACACCACAAAAGCATCAAACGACCCTTCAATGCTAAGGCTGTACCAGTAGTTACACGACCTTTCTGCGACCATCCAGAACCATTCTCTGTCTTGGCTGCCAACATATCAGCAGCCTTGTTCAAATCATCGAGAATAAACTCGTAAGTCTCCTTAGACGTAGCACGAGGAGTAACAGAACTTCTACAGGATCCTGTGTTTCCTTAACCAGAGGCACACCGCCATACCACTTGAACAAGTTGTAATAGCACCATGCACGGAAGAAATATACCTGACCGAGCAATTCATTCTTCTGTTCCTCAGAAAGAGTGCTGCCGCTGATACCCTGGATAACATCATTGACATTACGGATTCTACCATATACAGATGCCTGGATATTGGCCTGGTCGCCCATGAAGAAATCAGGAACCGAATTTGTGGTACTGGTAGAGCTCAGCTCAACCTGTGGGTCTACAAAAGAGCTGAGACCACTGTATTCCTCAGTAGACTTACCAGCCTCATCCGCATTACCCATAGAAGGATACTTCCAGGTCAAATCGTTGGTTGTTGGCAAACACCAACTGTAGATATCGTTTACACGACCATCACATCCTTCATAATAGTTGTAGATGTCTTTATTTACATTGTCATAGTTCTTCTTTTCCTCCAAGAAGCTGTCACTACAAGAGCTGAAAGCCAAGGCTGAAACCAAACCAAGACTGAATAATTTTATTGTCGTTTTCATTGTTCTTTTCTTTTTAAGAATTATATAAGTATCTCATTAGAATGAGAGATTCACACCCACTGTCCACTTACGGAGGTTAGGATAGCTTCCGTATGATCCCGACATAGGATTCATGAAGTTGTCTGGATATGGATTGTAGAAGTTGATGAGGTTCTGACCGGTAATATTGATACGGCAACTGTTGATGCCGATACTGCCAACCAGCTCTTTGGCAAAGTATAAGCCAAGGTCAAGCGGTTCAGAGCCACACGTGCTGTACTTACTCTCCAGAAGCTGGATGCTACAGCATTCACATCTGTATACTTCAGGTTAGGATAGTAAGCCTCACGGTTCTCCTTAACTACGAGATTTCCTGCTCCATCATATACATCCTGATAAGCAAACATATTGTCTGGATTCCAGAATGAAGGCATGTTGCAATACTCCAGATTACCTGTTGACTTCAATGCTGCACCAGGAAGTGTGGTATAACCACCCCAGCTTGCACCAATCTGAGCTGTCAGAGAAAGTCCCTTCCAGTCTGCACCCAAATTCATGGTCAAACCATAGAGATTGCTGCTGCGATGACCCAACTCTACCTGGTCGTTGTCTACATCTACGATACCATCAGGTCCGGCATAAGTACCGGTCTCAGAATCGTAAGCACCACGAACATCCTTATACATCAACATACCAGGGCGAACCTGGTCTTTGGTCATACCCATATAAGTAGAGATGTTGTACTTCGTGAAGTATTCCTCAATATCCTGGAAGCTACGGAACATACCGATGCACTGCATACCCCACAGACCTACGTCTGTACGGTGACCAGGAGTAATCTGACGGTAGAGATAGTCTGTAACCCAGTCCATATTCAATACCTTGTTATCAGACCAACCAGTGTTGACACCGATACGATACTTGAAGTCCTTACCAATCTTATCCTTCCATGTAACAGAGAGCTCACCACCCCATGAATCCATCTCACCGATGTTGGATGCAGCACTCTGTGTACCTACGGTAGAAGGAACAGTCTGCTTGATATTCATCAGCATCTCGCGGTTCTTCTCATAATAGTAATCGAAGGTTACAGCCAGACGGTTGTTGAGGAACTGGGCATCAATACCCACGTTGGTCTTGTAGTCTTTATCCCAATGAACATCTGTATTTACAGCAGAATTGTTCTTGTTGATAGTGATACGGTTGCCAGAATCCTTACCAGTCTCGAATACTGTACCACGGTTAGCATCCTGTGCATAAACCTGCATCCATTGCCATGCCGCTGTATTGTCTCGACCGGTCATACCCCAGGAAGCACGGAGCTTCAGGAAGTCAACTCCCTTCACCTTGTTGCGGAACCAGCTCTCCTCAGAGATTACCCAACCTGCAGAGAATGCAGGGAATGTTCCCCAGTAGTTCTTTGGAGCAAACTTGGTTGATGCATCAGAACGAACCAGAGCCTCGAAGAGATACTTGTTGGCGTATGCATAGTTGATACGGCCGATATATGAAAGGGTACCGCTCTCACTACGGGTAAACATAGTAGTCATCTCACCTGTTGCAGAGTTATACTGACCGGTAGTGAAAGGATATGGGGTCAAACGCTTTCCCTGCAAGTACTCACTCTCTGCCTCAGACTTTTCAATAGAGAACAGACCACCCAGATGATGCTGACCGAAATCGCGCTGATACTGGGCTGTGAAGTTCATCTGATAATTATCAGTACGAACCATGGTACGAGCCAGATAGTCACCATTATTGGTTGTCACACCATTGAAGTTAGACGCTGCCAGGTAATCGAAATCTGCATTATCGCCGCTGGTAGGAGTATAAAGGTGGTTACCGCTACCATAACGAGTCAACATCTGATAGAGGGTGAAGTTTGAACCATACTCATTACCCTTATCGGTATTAATACTCTTGGAATAAGAGAAGCGCAACTTCAATCCCTTCAGAATCTTGCTCCAACCGAAATCATAATCAAGGCTTCCGCTGATATTCAGGTTAGAATTCATGTTCTTGCGGTAGTCGCCATTGTTCTGCAAAGTAGCAAAGTTATACTGCTGGTTCTGGTTCTTCTGTGTATTGCTAGGACCATAAGCCAGGAGATCATAACCATTTACTGATTCAGGCATGTAAGTAGGACGGGTCAGAAGGAGGTTGTAGTCCTTCTCATCGCCAGATCCACCCACCTTTACCAATGGCTTTTCCTTTGTAGCATAGTCACCGCTAACAGTCAGATTAGCGCCCAACCACTTGCTTACTTTTACATCCACACCGGCACGATAGTTCCAACGGTTATAGTTGAGTTTACCGAGGTTACCATCCTGATCGAAGTAAGATATACCTGCAAAATAGTTCACCTTATCGGTAGCACCACTTACGTTTACGCTGTGCTTCTGGGTCATACCAGTTTCCCAATACTTATCGAGCAAGTCGTAATTCAGTCCCTTCATAGCCTCCAACTCATCAGCCTGAAAAAGGGCAGTAGTCTTATTGAGGGAAGTATTGGTTGGGTCAGCTGCTGTTACAGCATTGTACAAACGACCATACTGGTAAGCATTCAGCATCTTTGGGCGAGAAACCTCATCGGTGAAACCGAAAGAACCGCTATAAGAAATGCGAGGTGCACCCATCTTACCCTTCTTGGTAGTTACGAGGATAACACCATTGGCAGCACGGGCACCATAAACGGCAGCAGAAGCATCCTTCAATACAGAGATACTCTCTACCTCAGAGGCATCCAGGTTATTGAAAGCCTCAGCACCGAGGTTCTGGTAACTGTTACCAACCTTTACATCGTTAGGATAGATATAACCATCGATAACGAAGAGAGGCTGCTGGGCTGTAGAACCAACTTCGCCCAATGAGTTGGTATCACGGATCATGATACGGGCATTCTCACCAGGACGGCTCTCACCACCACTTACGCTCAAACCGTTAACCAGACCGCCCAAAGAAGAAGCCAAGCCACCATTAGCAAGGTCCTGGATTTCATCTGTTGGGATGTTGGCTACAGAACCGGTCAGGTGAGCCTTCTTCTGGGTACCGTAACCTACGACTACCACCTCCTGAAGAGTCTTGTCGTCAGCAACCAGCTTGATAGTACCACCATTGGTAGTAGCATCCCTAAAACCGATATAAGAAACGGTAACCTTGCCACCCTTAGGAACAGACAACTTATAGTTACCATCCATATCGGTAATCACAGCAGTCTTGGTACCGGCAACCTTTACGGTAGCACCGATAACAGGTTCACCGAGGTCATCGAGTACAGTACCCTGCACTACTTTATTTTGAGCCATTGCAGGCACAGCACAGGTAAGTGCCATACCAAAGGCCAATGTCTTTATATATTTACGTTTCATCTTGTTTCGAGATTAGATAGTTTAAATTATTCTGCAGCTTTCCAGCGTGGATCACCGATTGTACTTGATATTGCACCGGTAGCCTTGAAATTAAGACCAAAGTTAGACAGGGTGAAGTCGAGCTCCTTCTTGATCTCATCCTCCTCAAACCCAGCATTCTCTTCAGTAGCCAGCTTACCCTTATCGGTTCCATCAACAGAGTTGGCGATACCCCAGACTGTATTCAAATTCTGATGATATTCCAATTTACAGTTGCCCTGAATGAACTTCTGCAAACGGAAGCAGTCGTAGAAGATATTGTTATCATAAGTAATCACATATTCCTTACGATTAGGAGTATTGTTACCGAACTCCTTCTTGTCATATACACGGATAAAGGTATTATCCATCATGGTGCAAGAACCACCTGCTGTAGGGAAGACACGGTCCAAATCCTTATTGTTGAAACGGAACATACGGTTCTTACCATTGCCTTCAACAGTATTGTAGATAGTAGAGTTCTTGATGGTAATGCTCTTGATACCACCATACCAGAACTGACCGCCACTAGGAGCCTTGAAGCCATTAGAAAAGCCGCAGATGATAGCACCATTAGAGTTCTTCTGTCCGTCATTACGCATCTGAACCACGCTGTTCATCACACGTACATCAGCAATACCCCAAGAGCACTGGCCTACAGAGAAGAGTCCGTCGATGACATTCTTGAAGGCACAATCCTGAATGATGATTGGGTCTTGCAGGATATATACATCGGCAGGCTTACCACCATTCTTGCCAGCGCCAACACCCTGAGACTCTGCAGAGCAAGATGCTGGTGGTTCTGGAGACATCTCGATGATACCACCCTTATGAGTTGTGGCAGAGCAGTCGAAATTGATGAACTTCACCTTCAGCTGAGCAGAAGTATAGATGGCAGCACCTTCACCCATAGTAACCAAAGCATGGCTCATCTTGTTACCACGAAGGGTCATCTTGTTGCCCTTGAAATCAATTGAGTTATTGCAGGTATAAGTACCACCTGCTTCCAACTCGAAAGCCTGCTCCTTATCTGATTCCTGCAAGTTGGCAGCAATAAAATCAGAGATGTCAGAACCTGTAGGAATGGTCGTCGCTGGAACCAAAGTACTGTAAGACTTAACTGTTGGCTTATCAGCTCAGTATTGTTCTTTGCCTTGTTTCCCAAGTACGTACCTCAATCTTATAATTGGTATCTTCAGCTATCTTGAATTGGAAAGAAGTACCATCAATGGTATCACTCGCCACCTCCTCAGGATTGTCTGGATCATCCACATTATAAGCCTTACACTCGTAACCGCCAGCGCCATAGACTACCTTCCATGATACTTGCAACTTATCTGAACCATCAGAAGCAGCAACTGTCTTTGTCGAGAGTTCAGGTGACTCAAGTTTCACTCCAGACACGCCGTCGTCAAACTTCTCTTTGTCATCAAAACCATCAACGGCACACGAACCCAAGAACATCGCTCCTACGGCAGCAAGTGCCAGAGAGAAGAGTCCTTTCCGCGCAATGAAATGATTTTTCTTCATAATTGTCTTTTTTAGGTTTAACTATATTTTTATTTATTTCTTTTCTAACACGATTTACACTTTCCTAATTATAAAAAAGTAGTTTGCCAGTTATTCCCCGAAACTGTTACCGCTCTTGAAATACCTGTTTTAAGTAAGCGATGTTTCTACCGAAATTATATTTCACGTCTCTTACCCTCTTTACATCACGGCTCCGCTCTACCACCAGCCAGCCGCTCCATTTCATCTTGTCAAGCGTCTTCCTGATTTTCGGAAGATTAATCTCCGGGTCTTCCTGAAGATTTACGCTATCTGTATTGGAAACATGTATCTGGACGATACGCTGGGCGCCCAACTTCCGGAGTTCCTTGCAGATATCACGATGATGATCGGCTGCATCCTGGAAATTGTAGTAGACCTTAATCTGACTGCTGCCTACTTTCTTCAGCAGTTTCTTATCAAACTTAGCTCCCATTCCGGTTCTGATACCGATGGTGATACCCTCGTGCTTTGCCATCTCACCGGCTGTGCGAAGGCGAGAAACCATCTGCTGGTATGCTGCACAGCCTTCCTGCTGCCAGTCTTTTCCGCTACCTCCGAGTGGAAGGAAAGCCACCTTGCTGCCAAAGAGTTTCATCGTCTGGAAACAATCTTTCAAAAGGTCTTGATAATTATCACGAGTCAGGAAACTCTGAGCGAAGAAGCCACTCATCGCCATAGAAGGAACAGCTACGCCATACTGACGGGCTGCAGCCTGAAACTTTTCTGCCTGTTGTGGTTCTCTAAGCTGATTATCAAATAACACGCGTTTACCCAATCCGCCCATGTCAACCTCAACGCCATCTGCTCCTAATTCATGAGCCAGTTTAAACTCGCCCAGCTTCTGACGTTTCAGCATCATCCAGTCGCAAGCAGCTATCCTGTACCTAGGAGTTGCCGCCTGTGAGCATATTGGTAAAGTGTTCAACAACGTAAATAACAGAACCAATATAAACCTACTATGATAAGACAGTTGTTTCATTAGCCTTTTAGGTAAAAATGATTAGTCAACATTTAATTTGTTTGTTTCAATTGCCTAAAAGACGCACATTGGTTCACGCTGTAATCACCGTTTTTGAGATTTTTTATAAAAAACTTTATTTTTTATTTCACTCTCCTGCTGCTGCGCTACATACTCTCTTGGCGACATGCCATATTTCTTACGGAAGCACTTGCCGAAATAGCCTACATCGGTGAAGCCGCAACAGTAGGCTACATCTGTGATACTCTGACCGGAATGCTTCAGCAATTCTACGGCATGACTCAGTCTGAAATCCTTCACCATATCGCTTGGCGAACAGCCCATCACAGCCTTCGTCTTCTTGAAGAAGGCTGAACGCTCATGCCCAATTCCTGTGCCAGCATATCTATCTCGAAATCGGCATTAGTCAAGTTGGCTTCCATAAACCGGCGCACCTTGTCGGCAAACTGCTTATCCTGCTGTTCGGCATTAAACTTGCGCTTATACTCTGCCAGCTGGTTCTGGATGTAGATATTGTTCTTCAGCCGAATCTGATACTTCGCATAGCGGAAAGCATAGTAGCTGGCTACGGATATCAGAATGATGTAGATGAGATAAGCCCACCACGTAGCCCACCAGGGTGGAAGAATGGTGATGGTCAACTCTCTCGTGCTGTGAGAATCAGGATTGGTGGCATCCATTACCTCTACGATAAACTGATAGGTTCCCGACGGCACATTGGTATAGGAAGCCAGACGGTTCTTGCCGGCATAATGCCAATCATGGTCGTAACCCTTCAGCCGGTAACGGTAGCTGATGCGCTCCGGATTGCAGAAATTCAGGGCAGCAAACTCCAGAGTGAACATCGACTGGGAATGACGCAGGGTGAGACGATCGGTATAAACCATCGATTTCTCCAAGATGGCTGGCTGATTGTAACTGCGGATATCGCGGTTGTTCACCTCTCCACCTATTATATATATAGGATATTGCAGACGGGTGGTATGGATACGTTCCGGCTGATAAGCAAGGATTCCTTCCTTGCACCCCAGCCATATCTCCCCATTCTGGATCAAAGCCGCAGAAGATTCCTCAAGCTGAACATCAGGGAAACCGTCGGAATTGTCGAAATGCTGGATGCGGTCTGATTGATAATCATAGCACGACAAGCCATCGGCATTTACCAGCCAAAGGCGTCCCATCTTATCCTCTAAAATCGAAATGATGACATCATTATGCAAACCTTCCTTTGCTCCCAAAGAAGTAAGGATAGGCAGATGCGTCACTTCATCAAAACCATCCAGACGACTCAGACCTCCACCAAAGGTACACATCCAAACCTGCCTGTTGTTATCCTTGTAAAGTCCGTAGATGTCACTATTGGCACGGGTATTGATATCGGTATTGCGATAAGTCTCGAAGCGCAAGTCGCCTACCGATTTGAAATCTGTCTTGAAAGACATCAGTCCGTCCATCGTTCCTACCCACATTCTTTCATGACTGTCCTCTACCAGGTTGCGAGCATCCATATAGAGTCCGTAACCCGGATAGTTCTTCATACCATGATATTTATTATAGAAACATACCTTTCCACCTTGTTCCTCCAGCAGATTAAGACCTCCATCCAGGGTAGCCACCCAGATGCGATGCTTGGAATCCTGATAAGTCATATAGACATTATTGCCACTAATGGAATGAGGATCCCGGGCATCATGACGGTAATGAGCGATGCGATACCCTATTGGTCTGGAGGCATCGGGAGTCAGTTTTACCAATCCGTCTCCCTTGGTAGAGAGCCAGAGATTCTGCCTGTCATCATACATGGCATGATAAATGCTGCCGATTTGATGATGGGCATAATCGAATACCTGCTTCACCCTGCCCTGCATATCCAACAGATAAACATTCTTGCTGCGGGCACCCACCAGCACATCACCATTCTTCAACTGGCAGATGGCTTTCACTCCACTCTTATCACCATCCGGCAAAGGGATGACACGGAACTGGTTGGGGGTGAAACTGACACGGTAAATGCCATTATCAGCAGAAGTGAGCCACAACAGTCCGTCCTTGTCCAGGTTCATGTTCAAGAAGTGGCTATCTGGCTTATGGTCTTGGAACTTAGGAAGGAAAGCCAGGTTAACGCCTTCCATCGTCTGCGGATCAATATAGATAATTTCGCCAGCACCGGAAAGATAGAAGTAACCATGATGAGAGGTGGCGATGAACTTAGGTTCCACCACCTTACCTACGCCCGAAACCGGATAACGGCGTTCCCATCCGGTCTTCGGATTACGGCACACCAGGGCGGTATGCGACTCATCCAACTGCCACACACATCCGTTCGGGGTATGATAAACAAAATGTTCCTTTGATTTACGGGCGAAATACTGCTGCCACATGCCGAGCGTCCACTTCCTGTTTTTCGCAGTAACAGGAACGGAATAAATCTGATAATCCTTTCCTACATAGTTGGCACGCGAAGCCTTCAGCTGTACCACATCCTGGCACAACTGATAATTGAACGTATTGATATACTTTCGGGCATCTACCAGCGTCTGGATACGGATGTTTCCATCCTTTAATGTTTCTGCAAGAAGCAGGTTCTTATCTTTGGTGAGCAGGAGAATCTTGCCGGTACCATCTGCCTGAATCTTGATGACCTGCAGATTACGGGCATAAGGTTTCAGTTCTTCATAGACATCTTCGAAACGTTCGATCTGCTTGAAGAAGACGCTGAGTTTCCAGTCGAGCGTCTTGATCCAGAGATTGCCCAGAGCATCTTCTGCCAACCATTCTACCTTACGGGGTGGCTGGTCGGAAGAAGAGATGTAAGCATCAGAATAATTGGCAAAACGGGAACCGTCGAAACGGGATAAGCGAACCAGGTTCCAAACCACAGGAAACTGTCTTTCGACTTCAGAGAACAGTATACGATGTCGTGAGGTAACCCTTCCTTCGTAGAATAATGAGCTACCTGCATATTGTTCTGTGCCATACCCAACAAGGCATAAAGCGAACAGAAAAGTATGGTAAAATATCGTTTCACGTATGCAAAAGTACAAAAAAAGTCTTGAAATCTCCAATAAACTTTCTGTTTTTTGAAGATTTCAAGACGATAACGATTACGTAAACGGAATCTTCTGCAAAGAACTCTCCGGTTACGCATTATTAATTATTAATACCGAAATCAGCCTGCTGGTCTTCTACCTCTTTCAGCATCTTTGCCTTCTGCTCGGGTGTAACTCATGAGAAGAAGAAGAAGAGGTGGCAGAAGAAGCATTCTGAACAGATGATGAAGTGGCAGACTTGGCAGTCTTTGTACCCATCATCATGGTTCCCTGATAAGCTACGCTCTCTATCTCCAGGTCGGCAGGAGTAGGAGCATGAGTACCCGGGAACTGAACCTCGGCATGAATCTTAATCTTGCCCGGCTTCATCGTGCTGCGCACCAGGATAGGAGCACTACCCCATTCTACAGCTCTCGGATTGGCATTGATGCTGGCATCACCAATGATTTTGCCCTCACCCTCCAGGGTAAAGCGGATATTCTCTTTAGCCAGACGGCGAACATGACCGTTATCATCGGTCACTTCGGCTACTACAACCACAAAGTCGCTGCCATCAGCCACCAGCGGTTTGCCCATCTCATCAACATAAAGACGGAGTTTGGTGCTGCGGCGGGAAGGCATGCGCTGGTCGGTACAAACCACCTTGCCATCCTTGTATCCCTCTGCTACCATCACTACCATCTGAGAAGATTTCTTCTTATAACTGTATTCGCGAGCCTCCCAAAAATCCCAGGCATTCTTGAATACCACAGGGGCATTAAAGGCGGCTGCCGTAGGATGAAGAACTGGCAAAGTATAGGTATGAGCACCCTGATAGGTGGTAAGACGAACGCTGTCACAATTAGAGAATACCGTCACATCGGCACCGCTGAACTGGGTCATCTCGTGAGCGATATGCACAAATGGCTGGTCGCTGCGCTGTGACTCAAACATATAATAAGCAGTCTTCTTCTGTCGGAATGCATCATAGATACCGCCCCAGTAAGGATCTGGATGATAGCCGCGCTGATGATCGAAAGGATGCCATTGGCAACCACCGATAAACTGTCCCGGTGTGTGCATCTCCTCTGTTGTCTTTGCCAGAGAATAAGCCTGGGTCAGCATCGGTTTCTCACCCCAGCTGCGGCTGGCACGGTTCAGGTTGTTATGCGCATACCAGTCATCCACATACTCACCAAACTCTCGGGTAAAGACACACTGGCTGATGCCGCTCATATCCATATCCGGCCATCCGTAAACCACATCATAATTTTCCTTGACACCTGCCGAATTCCAGTCGCAACAGCCACAGGACGGTATGGATAAGGATACTCATCCTTGGTCAACTGCAGCGACTTCAGGGCGAAATCCTTAGGATAGCGGGTCTCATTCAGGATAGGCTCCCACATCAGAACCGAAGGATGGTTGCGGTCACGACGGATGATTCACGGGTATTCTGGAACACACGCTCGGCAAATTGAGGGTCCTTGTTCCAATACTGCCAGCCCGGTGTAGCCACGATGATGAAGATTCCGAGTTCATCGCAGGCATCCATGAACGACGGGTCCTGAGGATAGTGGCAGTACGGATGATGTTGAAACCGGCATTCTTCAGACGGAGCACATCTCTCCATTGCTGACTGTTGGGAAGTGCATTGCCCACATAAGCAAAATCCTGATGACGGTTGGCACCGATAAACTGACGGTATTTCTTGCCGTTGAGCCAGAAACCTTCCTTGCCACGGAACTCGAAGCTGCGGATACCTAACTTGGTCTTTCCGCCGTCCAATACCTGCTTACCATCCTTGATGCGGGTAACCACACTATATAAATAAGGTGTCTCCGGCGACCAGAGATGCGGATTCCTGACAGAGAACATCTGTCTGACGGTCTGATGTGCATCGCCAGCTGCCAGGAGCACATTCTGCGAAATGGTCTTGAGCACCTTGCCCGAAGCATCCAGCAGACTCTGCTCCACCTTCACCTTGCGTGCCTTTCCGCCCACATTCTGCAAGTCGACATCAACAAACACCTTCGCCTGCTTCTCTGAAATATCCGAGAAATGAACGAAGATGCCGGCATCACGGCGGTCGGCTTCAATCACGTTGGTGATAGAAATCTCCTTCTTATTGATAAGCCATACATCGCGATAGATACCACCATGATAAGCAAAGTCGAGTGTATACTGCGGTTTGCCAGGAGGATAACTCTTGTCATTAGAGTTGTCAGCCATCACAGCCACCACACACTTATCGCCCTTCTTCAGTCCCTGCTCTTTCAGGTTGACGATAACAGGCAGGTAACCGCCGAAGTGCTCCTTAGCCAGTTTGCCGTTCACATAAATCTTCTGCTTGCCCATTATCGCCTCGAAATAGATTTCAGAGCGATTGCCCGGCACGATAAAGGTTTTGCGATACCAGGCTATACCCTGATAGTTGCGGCAACCCGAAGCCTCAGCAGGTTCCAGTTTCACACTATGAGGGGTAGAAACTACCTCCCAGCTTGTATCATCATAGTCGGCACGTCCTGCGCCCTGCACATCACCCAGATGGAACCGCCAGTTGGGATTGAAATTCCACACCTCGCGTCCCTGGTTGCTGACAGGAAACAAACCCGCCACCGATGTATCATCGTAAGCCGATGCCTTTGCCGAGCCTGCGCCCAGCAAAAGCATCATAGCCATCAATATGTAATATCTCATCTATAAACTATTAACTATAAACTATTACTTCACTTCCCAATTATCAGTACGGAAAGAGCTGACAGGCAGACCATCGTGGAAAAGATCGCCCACAACCCAGTTTTTGAACGCATAGCGCACAGCCACAGGCTTCTTCACGTCCTCACTCTTCACATAAACCTTGTTGCGTGAAATCCAAGCCTGTGCCTTGTGGAATACCTGGTCTTCGCCGGCAATCTCGAAGTTGTCGCTCTTAGGACCATTGTTGAAGTAAACCCACTCCTTGCTGCGGTCGAAGCTGACTACAGCGGTATCGCCCTTGAACTCAACACTCTTGTAGACAGCGAAATCAGGCAATCCCTTCTGACCATAAGTATTGGCAAGAGAAAGCAGAGCCAGACGCTCGCCCACCTCCTTCTTCTTACGTGGATGGATGCCATACTCCAGACCGGCATCAAGCAATACAGCCATACGGCAGTTGCTGATGCGCTTCTCTGCCTCCATCTGCTTTTCACGAAGCAGGGCACTGTTGTTTTTCCATTTTATCAGACTATAATCGTAGGGTGCAATCTGACAATAATAGAACGGAAAAATCCCCTGCTTCCATTCCTTGCGCCAACTGTTTACCAGGGTCTGCATCTGGTCGGCATAAGTAGCATAGCGATTGCAGTTATCCTCACCCTGATACCAGATAACACCCTTCATGGTGTAACCGATGAGCGGATGGAGCATACCATTATAGAGAGCCGAAGGACAGCGCTGCTGATATTTCTTCACATCAGCCTCATTCCAAGGTGTATGAAGTTTAGGGAATGCCTTGAGCCAATCGCTCTTGATGAGATTGCCGTTGATCCATGCCTCACAGGCACTACCGCCCCAGGAAATAACAATCAGACCTACTGGTACACCCAGCGATTGGCGCAACGTCTTACCATAATAATAAGCAGCAGCACTAAACTCACGAACGCTTGCTGCATCAGCTTCCTTCCAGTCGCCAGCCACCGTATCAACAGGATGCAACTGGGCATTGCGCTGAACCGTAAAGAGACGCAACTGCTGGTCTTTACACAGCATCAGTTCTTCAGGAGTGCCCGCAACAGGCTGTGCCTTGAATCCCTTCATCGGCATCTCCATGTTACTCTGACCCGAACAGATCCAGACCTCACCAATCAGGATATTGTGAAGTTTCAGTTCCTTTCCATCGCTCAGACTCAGTTCATAAGGACCGCCAGCCTGAGGCGTTTCTATCTTCATCGCCCATTTTCCCTGGGCATCGGCTTGAGTCTTATAGGTCTTGCCGTTCCAGGAAGCACGCACTTTTACCACTTTGTTGGCATCAGCAGTACCCCAGAGGTTGCATTCCGTCTGCTGTTGCAATACCATATTGTCGCCAAAGATCTTTGGCAGTTTCACTTCTGCCTGCGCTGCCAGAGTCATGGCAAGCAGCAGAACTGAACATAACAGTTTCTTCATTTTATTCAATGTTAAGCGTTAAGTGTTGAGTGTTAAGTGTTAAATGTTAAATGAGCAGTCTTGCTATCAACTATTAACTATAAACTATCAACTATAAACTAATACACGATGTTAATCGTGGAGAGTAATCCGGCAGGCAGAAGCGCCTTGCTCTTGGTGCGATATTTGGCATTGGTCCAGATTTCCTTAAACGGAGCCTTTCCCTCGCCAGCACCCTGCAGCGCATTGTGCCAGGTATTGGCTACAACAATCTGTATTTCGTTGCTGCCATTCTTCAGATCGCGCTTCGGAACATACACCTCGTAAGGAGCTGTCCAGGCATAACCATATTGCTTGCCGTTGACCAGCACACGTGCCACATCACCAATCTTGCCCAACTGGATTTTGATGAATCCGTCATTAGAAGGAGCCGTCTTCGTTTTCCCGGCTGGAAGTTCCATTTTCTCTTCTGCAGAAACCGGAATGGAATCGCCCCATTCAAAAGAAGAGGTAAAGGTAACGTGACCGCTGTAGTACTTCATCTTCTCATCTGCCGACTTCGACCAGTCGAAAGGAAGCGTTACGGTGGTATCTTTGCGGATATCATCGAAATGAACCTTCCACTTATCGGCTACAGCCAGCACAGAAGGATAGTTTTCTGCAAAACCTGCACCTTCTTCTTCAACCAGTTTATGACCTGTCTGACTGATAACCTGCATGTCTTCCTTGTTCGAGAGGATAACGAAAGCGGAACCATAAGCTGGCAGACTCAATTTCACAACCTGGCGGATTTTGGAAGTCCTGGTACGGAAGGTTGCCGTAATCTGGCGTTCCTTATCTTCCTGGTTGGTCAGGAAATAGATGTCCTTTCTGCCTGTTGCCTCCAACACACAGCGGTGAGCATAATCCATATTCTCGGGCAGAACAACATCCGGTTCGATGCCATACTGAGAGAAGTCCTTTGCCTGATAAGGCTTGTCGATGATAATGATGCCTTCCTCGCGCAACTCCTCTATCTTCGCCTTTACCTCGGCAGACAGGGTATTTGCCGGCTGCGGAACCACCAGGATGCGGTAATCCTGATTTCCAGGCAACTTGCCCTTCGGACTGTATTCGAAATTCCATTTCAGCAAGGCATCCTTGTTCATCGAATCATATTTGTAGCCATGCAGGGCATTGCACCAGTCTTTCAGATCGAGGATATTCGCCGAATGAGTTACTCCCACAGGCGATTCTTCCATCGGAATGCCCACATTAGCCATACGCTTCTGTTCACTAGCCACCCGTTCTGCACCAAACACACCCGGAAGCATCGGAACGAGTTTATCCGGAGTAAGCGAACGCTCGGAATCTCTTCGCCTGTAAACACGGCGATGTCTACCACCGGTCTGCCCTGCTGCAGATAATTCTGACACAGGGTGATGTAATCCACAAAACCACGTGCCTCAGGATACCAGGTATTGTCGCGCTGGAAGAAGAGACCGATGCCTTCAAGCGTCATACCCGGCTTGCGGTCCATCCAAGGATTATGGGCAGTTACATGGAAGAAGAGCTTGTTCATGCCAAGCGCCAGATTGCGGTCGAGCATCGGCTTGAGCATGGCTGGCGTCTCATTCCATACACCACGAACCTCGGTGAATCCCTCTGCCTGAACGATGTTCTTATTATAAATATGTGCACCGCTCACGGCATCGAGCATGTCGTTGGGTTTATCGTGAGTAGGCGAATTGAGCCAGTATTCTCCCATTGGATTGTCGGCATACTGATAATGCTGCAGACCATCGGCAGGGAAGTTGGTGCAATACTCTCGTGAGATACTTCTATATCCTGTTCATGAGCCAGATCGGTAAAGGTCTTGAAGAACTTCTCGTTTACCAGGTCATTGATGGTGAGACGGATATCCTTCAGTACCTGTTCGTATCTGGAAGCCGACTCCATCGGAACACCTGCCATAATCGGGAGATATGGGATGAGGTCGTAACCGCGGCGTGCCTTGAACTCCTCGGCAAACTGATAGCCCCAGTTCTGACTGCCACACTCCCAGGAGTCGATGTGCAGATACTTCACCACATCGCTGTGCGGACGGTTCAGGAACAATGCATACCAGGAATTGAAAAGTTTCCTGACGGCTGCCGGTGAGAACTTATCCACTTCGAGTCCCTTACCGGTTCCGGCTGTCGCATTGGTCTGTCCTGTTGAGGTATGTCCCATTCGCAACAGGCGCCAGGTGCCCTTAGGCAATTTATTCATCAGGTTGCCGTTCACCATGACACCCATCACCATTCCATTTTCCAGTTTCAAAGGCAGAACATCTGCCATCGCCACGGTCTCGCTCTTAGCTGTCGCATCGGTTTCGATACGCCATACGGCACCCGTTTTTCCCTCATACTGGTTAATCATCGGCTGATTGCTCAAGATGATATTCTCCAGTTTCAGCAGCGGTTTCCATTTGGCTGCATCCAGGTCTTCTGCTCCCGGCTCTGTACCTTCCGGAGTCCATGAGAATCGGAAATAGCGGGCGGTGGTAGTCGGCAAACTGAAGGTATAATCACACATTGTGTTCTGCCAACCCTGACGGGGTGGCACCAACTGCTTGATATCTCTGAAGTTGATGCGTCATCAGAAGCCTGCACCAGGAGGCGCTGCGACTGGATGTTGTTGCCGTTAGGCACCACACGCATGCTGCGCACCGTGACGGTTTATGAAACGAATAGGTGATAGAGGCAGGTTTCGCTGCCAGATAATAGCCCTTGGCGGTAGAAACAGCTCGGTATATTCTATCTTCTCCGGTTTGAAGAGTTGGGGTTTCTCCTTGCATCGGATGGCAAAGGCAGCGATATCCTGATAATATCCACCCTCGTTTCCGGCAGGCTGCAACTTCCCGTCCTTATAACTTTCGGGTTGCCACATCTGCATGCCTTCTATCTTCTTGCCGCCCCCCACAATGGTATCGGTCCATACCACCTTCTGCATCGATTCGGCAGGAAGGATAGACGGATTGCCAGCCAGGGCGAAACCGTCGCAGATATGGATGCCCATGTCAAGACCCAGGGAGTCGGCTTGCTGGAAAGAGTAATCCACCATCTCCCAGAACTTAGGTGACAACTGTGCCGCCTCGCCCTGATACTCCGGACGTTCGCTGACACCACGGATTGGCATCAGATAGGTACCGCCCAAACCAACATTCTTCATACCGACCAGATCGGCATGATACCTGCCTTGGAAACGGCGCCATACATCCAGTACCAGAAGGTCCAGGGCTTAGCTTCGTCATTATGAGCCATTGTCGACGCTACCAGAAGCGCCGACAATGCCATCACCGTATATCGTTTTTTCTTATTCATAACAGTTAAAAGTTAACAGTTCAAAGCTCAAAGTTCAAAGTAAACACAGTTTTACCCTTACCGTTCAGCCATTTTGGCAGGGCTGAAGGTCCGTTGAGGTCGGTGGTATTTACCTTGTTTCTTACTGAAGGTATCACCTTGAAGACTGCCAGACCGGTTTGTGGCAAGGTATAGAGCAGACCATCTCTACCATCACGAGGGGTATAAACGCCCATGTGCTCATCGGCAGTCAGACCAGAGAAGCCGATCTTTCCTTCATCAGTCTTGAACTGCATCCACTTCACGTTGCAAAGTAGCCTTTAAACTCAGGATAATCCCAGCTTTCGGCTGGAATCGGGTCATTATAGTCGTTCTGCCAATAGCCGTATTGCGGACCCTGTTCGCGGTTCTGCCAAACCCGGTAAGGACCATTGCCCACCCAAGCCTTGCTGCGGACCTTGCTTTCCGGATAGTCGAAAGCCATGCCCATCATATCTACTACGCCACCGAAATTATAATGACAGGTTACAGCCACCGAACCGTCAGAAAGGAACTGCCAGTCTACCTCATCGAGTGAGCCATGCTGATATGTAGCCACCAGCTTTGCCTCCGCTTCCTTCCATTCGAAACCGGCAAAAGCACCCTGGTCAACAAACTCGGTATAGAGTGTCTTTTTCTTCTCAGCCTCTTTGTCATCGTGATTATAGAACTGGTCCAGACTGCGGTCGCTTCTTCTGGCAGCCATGAATCGAGGTCCGTTGCTCAGCGAGATTGCCTTGCTGCCAACCTCAACACCCATCAGTCTGCCATCTTTCTTGGCAAAGCGATAAGTTCTTCCACCCGCCTTCACTTCAACAGCATCAGCCTGGTCAGCATAAGCAGCAGATGAAGTACTTGGAGCACTTGAATTTTTCACTCTTCGTTCTTCACTCTTCACTCCCCTGCTCCATGTCATGATTTCCTCACCTTCATGGTTCACAGCCTTGATTTCTACCGCATCAGCATTCGCCATCATCGGTATCTTCACCTGGGCTTCCTTGCCCGGAGCTACATCCGGAGAAGAGAGATTGCCCTGCTTCAATACCTTGACCTGAGTGCTGCCCATTGCTGGCATCTGCAGCAGACGATAAGAGAAACGGCAATCCTTCAGATTCACGAAGTTATACTGATTAGATAAGGTGAGTTCACCTTTCTCCACATCATTCCAAGTCAACTGTACCGGGCACCATACCTCTTTAATCGTATAGTAAGAGCCTTCCTTCTCGGCATGAGGACCCACGATACCATCGGCTCCAAAGTTACCCATACAGTCTACATAATTATTCTTGTCGGTACGCACCACACCCTGGTCCATCAGATCCCAGAGGAATCCGCCGGCACAGCGAGGATTCGCCATCATCATGTCCCAGTAATCCTTCAGTCCTGCTCCATGTCCGCCGTCATACAGACCATGCAGGAACTCGGTAGGCATGAAGATTTCCTTCTGTCGCATATACTCCTGGGTCTCGCCATAAGAGCGGTAATGCTTGGTTTCAAAGCCGTTGCGGTTAGCCCAAGGATAGAGTACCACGCGTTTCTGCTTATCCCAGAAAGCGAAGTCTGGCTCAAGTTCGTAGTTGAAACCACCCTCGTTACCGTTGCTCCAAAAGATGATGCTAGGATGATTCTCATCACGGGTAATCATCTCCTTCACCAGCTGCTTGCCCACGATGGTAGGATGTGCCCAATGCCAGCCGCTCAACTCACATTCCACATAAAGACCGAGCGAATCGCATGCCTCCAGAAACTCAGGATCGGCAGGATAATGACTCAATCTCACGGCATTCATGTTCATGCTCTTGATGAGTTTCACATCTTCTATATTCTTCGCCTTGCTCAGCGTTCTACCGGTCTCAGGACGGAAGCTGTGACGGTTCACACCTTTGAAGATGACTTTCTGACCATTGATATAAACGCCATCGCTGGCACGGTATTCGATGGTACGGAAGCCGAACTTCTGACGTTCTCTGTGGAGCGTCTTGCCTGCTGCATCCTGGAGTGTGAAGACGGCAGTATAGAGATGTGGAGTCTCAGCAGTCCACTGCTTAGGAGCTTTCGCCTGGAAGTCGACATGCGCCTCATCGCTGTTTCTGGCATCAGCCACGTTCGATGCTACCACCTTTCCTTTCTCATCCAGAATCTCGGTCTTCACCTTCGCCCCCTTGACGGCACGGTTCAGGTAGCAGTCTGCCATAAAATGACCATCCCCCTTGGCATCAATTGCCACACGGTCGATGTTCTGCGCAGGTTTCGCCACGATGAATACAGGACGGAAGATGCCGCCGAAGTTCCAGTAGTCAGCACGGCGCTCCGCCATGTTCACCTGACTGTTGCTGCTCTCCTTGCTCACCTCCACTTCGAGTCTGTTCTTATGTTTTCCGAAGAAGATGCGGTCGCTCACATCGTAAGTAAAGCGATAGAAACCGCCCTGATGCAAACCGTTTCCCGCCTTTCTGCCGTTGATGGTTACCTTGGCATCGGTCATCACGGCTTCGAAGACGAGTTCTATCTGTTTTCCCTCCCACTCCTGTGGCAGCGTAAACTCATATTTATATTTTCCTTTTTCGTCAGCAATACCTTCTGGAGTAGCCTTTCCGTAAAATCGCATACCATACTGATAGGTACCGAATCCCTGGAGTTCCCAGCAGGAAGGCACCCCAATCTTGGTCCACTTGCCGGCATTCCTACCACCTGTGCAGTAGAAGTCCCAGTTCACCATATCATCACATCCATGTCCCGAGAGATACTGGCGCTGTGTATCAATACTAGCTGTGCGGCAGCAGTCATCGCCATCGCCCCCAAAGCTATCATTAAAAACGTTTGTTTTAGATACATATTGTTTATTCCGTATTTGTTTATATTCATTTTGTTATTCCCCAATAAAGACTCATAACCCTCGGTTTTGTAACTAGATAAGTAGATGATTTCATCTTGAATTACGCTTTCAGTATCACCCAGGTCCAGGCTTTGGCAAGCGTGCCGAGCAAGCCCTGGGCTTTTTTGCCTTGCTATTTTCCAAACAAATCATCCATGGTTAGCTTAACGATAATCTGGTCGCTATACATACCTTTAGCAAGTCCGAATGTCGTAATCATGTAGGTAAGATTGTACTCTTTGTTTGGGTTTCTTCTTCAAAAGCCTCTACTCTGTGATTTATCTTGAAGAACTCGTCCTTGTCAAGTTGGTATTCGTGATCACAATACTTTACCTCACAGAGATTGATGGTATTGTCGGCACGGTCGATGATGATGTCTATTTGTGCGCCATTTGTCAGGGTCTTGCTTTTCCAAGAATAATGCTCTGTTTTGACACTGGCGATGCCGAGGGCTTGCTTTATTTGTGGCAGATGTGCTTGGCAGACTCTCTCGTAGGCTAGCCCATACCAGCTTTTTACTTCCGAAGAAGTGGCATTTCTGCTCCAATAATGTTCCTCGGTGCTGTTTTTTGAGGCAAATGTGTTGTAAAAGATGGTATAGAAATCTACAAGTTGGTAGAGTGCCGAGTTCGTTTTTATCTTTTTGTCCCTTACATTATACTTGCGGATAAAATCACAATAAATCAAGTCGGTAAGCATGTCTCCCAGTTTGCCGTTGTTGTCAACATTGAGGGCTTTGCTTATCTCTTCTCTTGTCATGCCGCTCGACTTCTTTGCCAAGACAGAGATGATGTCCTGGTAAGGTTGGGCATTGCGAAAGAGAGAGTAGAACAGTCGGCGATATTCCTTTTGCAGCTCTGCGTTCTCGCTAAAGAACAAACGGTCTAGTCCAATGGCAGGGCTTTCTTCTGGCAGGAATAGGCTCATATAATAAGGTACACCGCCTACAGCCATATATACTTGCAGCAGACTCAAACGTTTCCATCTGAATCCATTTTCCTGGAAGTATTCTTCCGTTCCCGCTAAGGTGAAAGGATGGAGAGGCATCTCATGGGTTACTCTGTCGTGCAGCCCCCCATGGTCGTCTATGATATTGCGAACCATCCATGACGTAGCTGAACCACAAACGATGAGCATGATTTGGGATTGCCAATTTGCCCAACTGTTCCAGAAATGTCCCAAGGCATGAACAAAACCTGCCCTAGGTGTATCGAGACAAGGTAGTTCATCGATGAATATGACGCATCGTTTGCCATCTTGGAGTTTTTCCTCCAAGAGTTGGCGTAAGGCGAAGAATGCATCTAGCCAAGTGTTATTCTTCTTTCCTTTGTAGCCATAAGTCTTGAGTGCCATGTGGAAAGCAGTCATCTGCTCGTTCTTGTTACCCTCCAATACTCCTGTCATATCAAAAGAAAACTGATTTCTGAAGTATTGTCGAATCAGGAAAGTCTTGCCGATTCTGCGTCGCCCATACATAGCGATAAACTCCGCTTTCCCAGAGTTGTAATATTTTTCCAGGAGAGCCTTCTCTGAATGTCTTCCGATGATTTTCTCTGCCATATTATGATTCTTTAAGTGATGGTGCAAAGATACGATATTTTTCCGAAAATACACCGATAAGCTGCGAAAACATATCAAAAAACATCAACTTTCGCAGATTATAGAGCTAAAGTTGTCGGAAAAGGGAGTGTAAAATGCCCTTTTCCTTGTTTTTGACGGAACAATCAGTATTCTATTTTACAAGAATTGTACTAGAAGTCTCCTAAGGTTCCATTTTGTCAATTCGTGTCACCTTCACTCTCTTCGGGATATTATTCACATCACATTCTATAGAATATTTATCAAAGCGAAATATCAGCTTCTTCGGAAGAGGTTGTCCTTTTGGCACACAGAACAAACGATACATATAATGAGCATCTTCTTCTTTGCTATAATATTCACCTCGTATGTTTTGCGTCATTGAATTTAATTCTTTTTGAAGTTTATCTATATTCAAACAGTAATTACAAGGAACCTCTTTATTTTCATAATTCAACCAAATAGTCTGATAGAATCATCTTGACTCTTCGGAAAACACAAAACTTTCTCATCTAACGTTTTGCCTTTTTCATCATAGCCCTTTATTTGAATAACAGAATCAGAGATTCCACCAGGGTATGGCATGCATCCAAAATATAACTGCTTATTACAATGTGTCAATTTTAATGTCAGCAAATACATATTAGCATCATTTTCCCCCACCAGGCTCAACTTTTGCATTCCTGCAGAATCAACACGAAAATTCACATAGCGGAAAAAGCCAAACAAGATATACACCATAAACAATATGGTACATAAAAAACATAATATAAAAGCAATCTTCTTCATATGGTTTCGATTCTTCATTTTTTACGTTTTACAACAAATATTTTTTGTATTCCTCCAACAGAAGACTTGCAATCCAAACAAATAAGAATAATATGCTACTATTACTCATAGCATACTGTACTATATCTATATAGCTCAATGGTTACCTTTCGGATGATTCTTTCTGCCTCCACCTCTCTGTCGCAGAAATACTCTGGCTTAATCTTGCCTGTGATAATAAAAGGATTCTCCATACTCTTTACCTAATTAAATCAGTAGTTATGGCGGCAAAGATAATAAGATTTCTCGAATTATGCAAATTAAATTATGCAAATTGCATAATGCAAAACAAATAATTCGAGATAAGCTGCGAAAATATATCAAAAATCATCAACTTTCGCAGATTATAGAGCTAAAATTGTCGAAAAGGGCTTTTACACACCTTTTCCGACAAGTTATTAATTTGCCTCAAAACGGCATTTCCATACCTGATGCCTCACAGTATTCTCATCTTGAAATGCAGGGTATAAGTCTTGGTTTTGTCGATGGAATATTTCTTCAATACACCAGGTCCGCAACTGCTGTTACCCAGGCCCAGAACGGCACAGTCGAGACTGAGACAGGTGTAGCGCAGGTTAGGATTACCCGACTGCTTCAGTTCGAAATCGTGACGGGCGGCATAGAGGTCTGCCACGCTGTATGGCAAGGCAGAGAAACTCAAAGGTGTATCGCCGGCAGCGACAACCTGCAGGCATTCTTGCCATTTTTATTGGTCAGTTCGATATACGAACAGTCCTCGTGGTTGCCGTTGTCCTGCGGACGGGGATAGTGGGTAAACTGATTCTCCACGCTACTCTCATACCATCCTATCGGACAAGACTGCTTGCGGTCTGGATAATTCTCCCAAGGTCCTCTGCCATACCATTTCACCAGGTCGTAAGCCACTCTTGCAGCTTCATCATCAGACCCAGACGAGGAAGTTCAGGCAGATTGCCCTCAAAACTATAGGTAGCCTTCACATCGACGAAGCCGTCCTGCTGAGGAGCTACCTCTAAACGGAGACGGATATTACCGCCAGACTTAGCCGATGCCGAAGAACCAGCCTTATCTGATGCCCCATCCTCACCATAATGATATACATACTCCCCATCCTTCAGCGGGATAGCAGAGAGCGTGCTGTCGAGATGAGTCTTCTTCCAATCCTTCGCTATCCAGTTGCCGAAACTCTTGTCGTTGTCGGTTGGCGCACGGAAGAACTGAGGAATCACGGAAATATTGCGTGCCAGCAACTCGGCAGTTGACAGAGTTGCCAAACGGCGGGAAGACTTGTATCGCTTCATGGCATCCGCAGCCAGTTTCCAGCCAGCTTCATACAAGTTATCGCTGAGGGCTATCTGTTCCCTTCCTACCTCTACTCCCTGCTGGGAAATAACTGAGATATTCAATCGGGAATCCGTATTTTTATACGCTTTGAAATCATGCAAGCTGCATAACTTTGCACTATCACCCGGCTGTACTGAAGGCATTTTCAGCACACTCTCCTGACCGACAACCCCATTTTTCGTCACCTGATACTGGCAACTGAAGCCTCCAGCGAGAGATGAGAATGATGATTCTTCACCCAGACCTCATCCCCTTTCTGAGTTATCCACACCGGTGCATAAACATGCTTTACCTCCTGATACTTAGCCGATACCGAGCGGTCGGAGAAGACCACGCCGTTCAGACAGAAGCTTAAGATTAGCTTATCACCGAAATCACCGCCATAGAGCACGTGGTTGGTTCCCGGAGCATAGATACCCTGGTCAACCCAGTCCCAGATAAAGCCGCCAGCCATGCGGGGATGACTGTATATCTCCTCCCAATATTCCTTGAAATTACCCAGCGCATTACCCATACAATGGCATATTCACTGGTAAGCACAGGACGATTATCGTTCTTTCTCATCGCAATATCCAGCAGATGTTCCCATCGGGCATTCTCCGCTCTCTCCTTGTCAGAACCTTCGGGAACGCCCGGATTCAGATACTCAGCCTTTACACGGGGATAGAAACGGCTCAAGACATCCACACAGTCCGGGTCACTCTCATCAAAGTCCTGCTCGTTCAAGCCCTTCGCTGGCTGATAAGGCGTCTGAGCACCTTCATAATGTACCAGTCTCGTTGGGTCGAAGGTATGAAGCCAGCCTGCCATGGCTGCATGATTGGCACCGAAACCGCTCTCGTTGCCCAAGCTCCAGAAGATGATACTCGGATGGTTCTTGTCTCTTTCTGCCATTCTCACGGCTCTGTCCAGAAAGGCGGCATTCCAGTCGGGAGTAGAGGTGAGCGTACCACGGAGTCCGTGGGTCTCGCAATCTGCCTCGTCCATCACATAGATGCCGGCGCTGTCGCACAGCTCATACCAGCGTGAAACATTCGGATAATGACTGGTTCTGACGGCATTCACGTTCGCCTGCTTCATCAGTAGGATATCGCGCTGCATCATCTCCTCGGTCATCACTCGTGCCAACTTCGGATCATGCTCATGCCGGTTCACGCCACGCAGTTTGATAGGTTTTCCGTTCACCATCAACTGTCCGTTTTCTACCGAAACCCATCTGAATCCGATGCGCTGCTGCACCTGTTCCACCACACTTCCCTGCTTGTCGAGAAGTGCCAGTTTCAGGGTATATAAATAAGGTGTCTCAGCAGTCCAGGCATACGGTTTTTCCACTACTCCCTCCATACGTTCGAATTTTCTTCCACCTCGCTGCGGATACCATTCGTTCATCAGTGCTGCCTTATGATTCAGGTCGAGAATCTCGTCGGCAGAAGCCTGCAGAGAAGCCCCCAGTCTGTCAGTTCCCGGCATTTCAGCATCACGCCTTTATCTTCAGCATCCTCCAGCCACGCCATCAGCCGGTAACCTTCTCCCTTCTCGCCTGCTGCCACCGCCAGTTGCGGATTGATCTGCAGGGTGAAATCACAAGGAGAGGATGTAGCGGAAGAGAGCTGCGGCAGGGTGCGAACGGCGAAATCACGGATGCGGACATTCGGTGTGGAATAGAGCCACACATCACGGTGGATGCCACCGAAGCGCCAGAAGTCCTGATCTTCCAGATAACTGCCGTCGCTATACTTGTAAACCTCCACGGCTATCTCGTTCTTGCCAGCCTTCAGATAAGGAGTCACATTAAATTCGCTCGGCTCCATCGAACCCTGCGAATATCCCACCTTCTCACCGTTTACCCATACATAGAAGGCGCTCATCACGCCCTCGAAGCGCAGGAAGGTTTGACGGTCCTGGCGGAACAGCAGCGAGTTTGCCTTCAGCTGGAAGCTACGTTTATATTGTCCGGTAGGATTGCGTTCCTCGTAGGTAGTCCAGTCCTTCTTAGGTGTAGTCATCACATAAGGAGGATTGATTCTAAAGGGATAACCTGCAGATATATAGATAGGTGTACCATATCCGTTCACCTCCCAGTTGGCTGGTACCGCGAGCGATTTCCAGCCCTTGCAGCTATAGTCAGTACGATAGAAATCCACGATTCTTTCCTCCGGCGTCTTCGTCCATCTGAACTTCCATTCTCCGTTGAGCGACATCTGGCTATCTCCCTTCTTTGCCTGATAAGGCATGAATGCAGCCCGTGCGGTTCCCGGTTGATGGAAAGCACATGCTGGTCTTCCCAGTCATGGTGCTCTGCAGCGACTGAAGCCTGAGGTGCAAGGATTGGCAAAACCATCCCAGCCATCATGATCATGATTTTCCGTTTGTTCATCATATTATTTATTTTTTAAACAGTTTACCAGTTTATCGTTTTTGTCCATACAATAAAGACGCCCCACCCCATTTTTTGTAACTGAGAATGAGTACTTTTTAGATTTACCATCGCTTTCACGCGCACACATATAAGTGTTTTTTCTTCGAAAAAAGTCTCAAAGTCTCATTTTTCAGGAAATTTTTAGTTTATATATCTGATATATAAGTGTTTATAAGAATGATACTTTTCTGAAAATAGCCAGAGAAGTCTCATCTAAGTATCATAAAATAGGGAGAAGTATCATAAAAACCGGCAAACAGCATACAAAACAAGCGAAACAGCATACAAAACAAGCGAAATATCGAACGAAATGCATCAATTATGTCCACGTACATGGGTACGAGTGACCAAAGCGATGGGTATCCATGCCCAAAGCCTTGGGCAACCATGCCCTACATAGTTGGGCACAAATGCCCAAAGGCTTGGGCAAGTCTGGACAAAAGCATATATAAAGAGACTTGTCCTAATTCCGTAGACGTTTACTCTTTCTTAAAACTAGAAAGATAGACACTACTACTGATATAAAAACTGAAAAAATAGACGCTACGGACTCAAAAAGACTGAAATAATAGACGTTTTTTATAGTCTTTTGCAGCAACCCAATGCCGATTTTATGATACTTCTCCCGATTTCATGATACTTCTATGATACTTTTTTATAAAGATATTAGGAAGTCTCATTTTTACATATCGCTATATATCAATGCTTTACAAAGACATTTCCACCAAATAATGAGACTTTGAGACTTTTTTCTCAAAAAAAACTTATTACGCAAGAAAAAAACTGCGCTATCTGCGCATCTGCGTGAGATTCTTAAGTCACACAGATTTCGCAAATGGCGCAGATTTCCTTTTATTGCACTTCCAGATAATCGAACGAAACGTTCGGAAGACCGGAGAGGATTATCTGATAGGTACCGGCATTGATCTGAGAATCAGTAGTGGTACCGATGGTTTTGAACTTATTCGGCGTTTCAGGGAAGGTCATGTCTCTATCCAGCAGGACGATGCCCTTGCTGTCCACAATCTTCAACCTGCCAACCTGCTGCCCACCGGTTGTGTTCTTATAGCGGAAACGCAACATGTATTCGCGGGCTACACCAGGATTGATGGTCCAGGTTGAGGACTTGCTCTTATAGCGCACAGCCGGGAATACTTCGTTGTCCTGAGGCAACAGCTCCTTCGGATATTTCTCTACCACATCCTTATCCAGGTCAGCCCAATAAGTCTTGCTCATTCCGCTCTCAGGCTTGCTGCCCTTGAGGATGACATTCCACTTTTCTGCATCTCCTATCTCTCCCTTGGCAGCAATAGCGATGGCAGAGATGATTGCCTCTCCCACCTTAACTTCTGGGAAAGAAACAGTCAGCAGACCGCCCTTTACCTTGACATCCACCACCTTCTTGCAGGCTCCCGCAAAGCCAGCCTCAGCCCAAAGGTCGAGGTCATCTACTACCACGGAATCGTTGATGGCTACATCAAAGATGCGCTCGCCTTCACAATCGATGCCGGCACCCTCATGCTTGCCCAGCCAAGGCTCAGCAAAATAAGTTCTACGCGATATTCTCCATCCGGAACGGCAACTGATAGTTCAACGCATGACGCCCCCAACGGAAATACTGGAAGAGCTTTGCATCATGGGCCGCAGCATGCTGAGAGGCTGCAGATGATGATTTCAAGCCATGAATGCGGGAGGTGATATGTCCCTGACTCGCCGTAAATGGATTCATGCCGAAACGCTCTGCCCAGGAATGAGAATAGACGCTGTCGTCCTGCTCCCATTCGCTGCCATAACTGTCTGTAACGGCATCACCGCCACAGTTCACTCTATACAGATAGGTATAACCCTCGGCTGGTTTCAGAAGATTTCTGCTGCGGTCGGCAGCTGTAGGCGTAAGCGTATCAGGCTGCACCTTAGTATAATGATTGCGATACCAGTAGAAGCCTTCGGTAGGCTGTTCCCAAGGCGTGAGAAGTCCCTTGTAATTGAACGGTCCCACCTTGTCGATACGGCGGTAAGCCTCATCCGGCTGTACTCTGCCCGGGTTCTCATGCGATACGAAGAGCCACTGGAAATGGCCGCAGACGCTGTCCCTGGCACTCTCTGCCAGCATCGCCTTCTTGCTCAGAAGAGACACAAAGGCATCTTCAGTATAGGCTTTTGACAGAGCCTTTGCATCACCGGCATGCAGTTTCTCTGCATCGGAACTGCGGAAACCGAGCGTGCGCCAGGCACCATATTCACCATTCAGCAACTGGTTAGGCTGCTTCAATTCCTGATCATATTTATCGGCTGTTCCGCCGTAGGTTCCGCTCCAGTTCTGAATCACATTCCAGTCGCTTCCCTCTCCTCCATTACAGGTCGTGATGGCGCGCATGGTCTGAGCGGTAGGGTCCATCTCCCGGATGATGGCAGCACACTCCTCGGTGAAATCCTTCGGCATCACACTCTCGTTCTGAATGCCCCAGAGAATGACGCTAGGCGAATTGCGGCGCTCCTTGATCCAGCGGCGCAGCAGACGCTTGAAGTTCTTGCGGAAGGCGGATGTATCATACCAGACATGTGCCGAGAACTGACTCCAGAACAGCATGCCCTGCTCATCCAGCAACTGCTGGTAATAGAGATTATGTGGCTGATGAGCCTCACGGAAGGCATTGAAACCTGCCTGGCGCATCATCTTGACACGGGAAGCTATCTGCTCGTGAGAGAAGGCATGACTCTGACCGAAAAGATGCTCGTAATCGCAGGTTCCGTTGATGAAAACCGGACTGCCATTGAGATAGAATCTGCCGTCTTTCTTATCCATCTGGCTGAATCGCCACGGAGCGCAGCCTGTTTCTGTCGGAGTACCGGCCAGGAGATGGTGCGGATGCCGAAAGGTGTAGCCACATCATCGATGGTCTTGCCCTCTCGCTTGATGATGCTGGAAAGGGTATAGAGATAAGGATCCGTGATGCTCCACAGATGGGCATCGCTGACCTTTGCCTGATGACGGACCACCTGGGTCTCGCCTGCCTTCAGGGTAATCTTTCCGGTCTGGCGGAAAGCGGTCTTGCCGCTGCTCAGCGCCAGTTTGCTGATTACCTCGATGGTCTGCTCATGGTCGGAATAGTTCTTCACCTCGGTATCCACGAAGACGCTGTCGCATGCCTCGTTGTTCCAGACGTGTACTCCGAAAGGCTCCACCCTCACCTCATCGGTTTCGATGAGCGATACAGGACGGAAGATGCCGAAAGGCTGACTGCCTTCCGAGAATCCCCATTCTGATGAACAGCCGCCGCAAGGCCAAGGATTATTGGTCTGCATGGCAGGATGTTCTACCTTGACATTCAATGTATTATCGCCCTCACGGAGTGCATCCGAGATATCGAGCGTAAAGCTGGTTCTGCCTACCAGTTCCTTCGGATAACTCTTGCGGTTCACCTTGACCGTAGCAAAGGTTCCCACACCTTCCAACTGCAGGAAATAGCGTTTTCCGGTCTGTTTATGAACGGAGAAATGCTTCTCGTAGGTGGCGGTACCATGCAGATTGCCGTGCTTCAGCTGGCGGTAACCGTAATAATCGTCCAGATTACTAGGCACATTCACCCGGAAGGTTCCCATCTTCTTCGTGATGCTGTCTTCCGAAGTCTTGCCGAAGGTTACCTGCCAGTCCTGATTCAGACTCACAATCTGTCGCTTTCCCTTCTTTTCGGGCGTCGGGAAAGAAACCTGCGAACGTCCCATCGGCACACTCGTAGCCACGGCAATGCCTCGCTGCCCGGCATGGTTCACGGCACAATAGAAATGGTATACCACGCCTGATGCTTCAGCACATAACTCTTATGGGCGAACATATCATCATAAGGCTTGGAAGGATAAACCAGGTCGGCTCCATCCCAGTCCTGCCAGTTCACCAGGTCCCGGCTTACGGCAAATGTATTGTAGGCGTTGTATTTTCTCTCCGGATTATAGGCAGAGAAATAGAACATGACATAATAATGCGGGAACTTCACGATCTGTGCATCTCCTGTAATGATGCCCGGAGCCTCATGAAAGAACACCGGATTGCCAGTCTTTCGCTTGGCTGTGCGGAGAGGCAGACGGCGCCAGGAAGTCATGTTGCTGGAGAGGGCGATACCGATACGCTCTGCCTTCAGCTGGTTGGCAGGGTTGATGCCACCGGCATTATAGAACATGACGAAAGGTTTGCCCAGCGTCTTGTTCCTATCCCAGTAGACGGTACTTTTATAATGGGTGAGTTTCTCCCACCACTGTGCACTCTTGTCGTTGATAGAGAGAACAGGCGCAGGGGATGTTTCCCAAGGATGAGCCTGGGTGATATCGCCTTTGGTAGAAGCCATACCCATATTGAGAGGCTTGCGGACGGACTCATAGCCCGTACCTTCTCCACCGAAATAGCTCATCCAGTGGCGACCTTTGTATTTTGCCATCTCATAGGATCCGTTCCAGGTCCAGTCTATCAGCGCCGGATATCCTGCACGCTGGTTCATATCCCATCCCTTGTCGGCATAGCAGAGCAGGCGGCCCAGGGTTTTCCATTGCAGCAGGTCATCGCTGGTAGCGAGCCATGTTTCATACCCTCTTCCATCCGTTCCGTCCTTGCCGTTGTATACCACATAGGTCATAAACCACCTGTTTCCTTCGCGATACACCATCGGACAGTCTATCTTGTGGTAGTTGTCCTCAGGTGCAACCACCATACCATATTTATAAGGTGTCTTTACCTCGTCGTATATCTTCTGCATCACGTTCTGGCTGATTTTCTGTGCAAAAGCGGTGATGCTGCCAAAGACAAGAAGAGATAAGAGTACCAGTCTTTTTCTTTCGATCTTCATATTTTTATTTTAGTACATATTAATTTTAAATCTTACAAATACAAAGACGTTTGGAGATAGTTTTTGTAACTAATTACATAAAGTTTATGTGTTTTAGAATTACAAAACATGAAATGATAAAGATTTAGAAGAAGTAACCCTAAATATAATGAAGTAATTACGAATATTACTTCATTATATTATAGGTTAAATTTAAATCTCTCCTTAAACATAGCCATTTCTCTTGCAGGAATCTGAAGCTGAATCGCCAAATTTTCCCATCTTGAAAGATGGTGACATATTGATATAATCACCTTCCAATTCCCTTTTAAATCTAAAGCCACCCATTCTGGAGAAGTCATCTATGCCCATGAGGTAATCGAATGAGGAATTTCTCATAACACAACTCCCCTATCGGCAAGTTACCAAACACTCAACAACTGTTAAAAACACCCGCCAAATCATCACTTTTCTCCCCAAACTCTTGCATAACTCAAATAAAAGCCGTACCTTTGCATCGTCAGTCCTCGCCAAGCCTCTTAACAATGCTCAAATCGTGCGAGGCGTTTTTTGTTTATGGCACATCTTATTCCATTCATAAAACAGTTCTCTTCATCAGCAGAACTTGTCACCTTGCTTCGTTCACGAGGCTTGTATATAGAAGACCAGCAGAAAGCCGAGGATTATTTGGATAATATCGGTTATTATCGCTTGTCTGCCTATATGTACCCTTTGCTTAAGTCTCCAAAGACAGCCCATATTTTCAAAGAAGGGGCTACATTCAAGAAAGTCATGATGCTGTATCGCTTCGACAAGAAACTTCGACTTTTGATATTCAATGAGATTGAGAAAATCGAGATAGCAGTTCGAAGGGCTGTAATGCAGATACCCGCAGAAATGACTAACGATCCGTTTTGGCTTACCACACCGGTATATTTCCTTGACAGTGCAAAATTCAACGAGACGATGCGAGCCATAAGCGGAGAATATGCAAAGTCGAAAGAGGAGTTTATACAGCATTTCAAGAATACTTATTCTAATCCATTCCCACCGTCATGGATATTAGGCGAGTTGCTGACTATCGGCAATGTGAACGCCATTTACAGGAACATCAAGCAGAACCGCATACGCAAGCGTATAGCTAAAAGATTCGGATTGCAGATGGGCGTCTTTGAGTCATGGATGACCGTCATAGCTGTAACTCGCAACGCATGTGGCCATCACGCAAGGGTATGGAACAAACGGAATGCCATGCGACCTGCCATACCAAGCAATCCTACCGGATGCTGGATTACCCTACCGACCGACTCCATGCGCACCTATTTTGATCTCTGCATCATCAAATATTTCCTCAATATCATATCTCCGGGAAATGACATGTTGAACAAGATGCAGGCTCTCTTCGCAGAATATCCCGAAGTTGACCTCAGCGCACTGGGCTTCCCTTCAGGCAACTGGCAGGACGAGCCATTGTGGAGCACCCGATGACGAAGACAGGGACTGTCGAAAAAAGAAAAGAAGGAAAAAGACCTGCCACATCACCAACCATCCCCTTTGCATCACTTGACTTTATACCTCTTATATATGAGGGTGCACCATAGACTTATGACACACCCGCCAAGTTCTCAATAGAAGTGCAAAAATCTGAGGGGTTTAGGGTAGGGTGTGTAGAGCTTACATGCGAAACTTGAGTATAACTAAAATCCACCTAATAAAAAGAAAAAGGATAGAACATAACACATGATTTGTGCTATACTCTATCCTTCCAATTATATCATTCTATTTAGTAGAACAACCAATCAATCGCCTTGTCGGCACCTGAGAGACCGGCATCACGAGCGGTAATCTTATCGCTCGTAGCACCGAGCACAAGCAGGAAGTCCTTTGGCAAGAGCATGGTGTGCTTGCCGGCGGCAAACTCATACTTGTGGATGTTCACCTGGGGCATGCCGTCGATGCGGATGGCGCCAAAGATAAGAAGAGATAAGAGTACCAGTCTCTTTCTTTCGATCATATTTTAATTTTAGTATCAATTAATTTTAAATCTTACAAATTCAAAGACGTTTAGAGATCGTTTTTGCAACTAATAGCATAAAGTTTATGTGTTTTAGAATTATTAACCATAAAAAATCACACATTATAAAAGGAAAAGGGTATCTTTGCAACAAACTTAAAAATTACAGACAATGAAAAAATATATATTTATAGTAGTCTGCATACTTTTTGTGTACACTTCCCGTGCACAACAAATGGTTCCCGGTGATATACCTACCCCAAATGCTTCAAGTCTGGGTATGTATGGCAATATTCCTGTATCTTACTATACAGGTCGAATAAACATTACTATTCCTATATATGAAATGCAAGCAACAGGTCTTACATTACCTATTTATTTACAATACGATGCATCTGGAGTTTTAGTCAACAGTTTGCCCAGTTGGACAGGACACAACTGGACACTTATGGCTGGTGGAGCCATTACAAGAAGCATAGAAGGAGTAGCTGACGAATATGAGCCTATTCAACAAAGTACAATACGTCCTTTCACAAACTATTTTCACTCATATAGTCAAATACGGGAAGACATCAACAATGACCAAAAACTAACCAACAATATCGAAAATATCAGATACGACTATGCACCATATATTTTCTATTTCAATTTTATGGGAATATCAGGCAAGTTTTTCATGGGAAATGACGGGCAATGGAAAGTTTTATCTGACAACAATATTGATGTGGTTTTTGATGTGAATAATTCTCAAAATTACATCGAACCATTTATCAATAAAATGCCAGGCAATACAACTGGCACAAAACAGCCAAAGGTAATCAAAGGCTTTACACTAAGAGATGACAAAGGGAATATTTATGAATTTGGAGGCGACAACAAATCCATAGAATACACCACTAACTTTTTCTCCCAAACAGAATATGAGAGAGTAGAAAGTTGGTATGCCACAAGTTGGTATCTCACAAAAGTCAAGGATAAGTATGGGAATGTATTGTTCACCCTAGACTACGAACGAGGAAAGTTCATCGCCCAGTTGTATAATTCTGCTGCTTCAACCTACATTTATGAAAATGCTAAAGGATTAGGACTCAAATATGGCCAAGAATATTATTCCAACAATTTTCTATTTCCATACGGAGGAAGCCTCAATGCGCCCGTATACTTGAAGCATATCACTAGCGAAAATAAAGTTGTCGTGAACTTCATATCATCAGACCTTCCGATAGCGACAAAAGACTTATATCCGAACATTAATGTCTTTATTCCTTTCGAGGAGACTGACTATAGTTCATATTACCCATATTATTATCTACAATGCGATAGAAATGATATTAAGCCCTACCAATATGATAGTAGCAACAGCAACAAATACGTAACCCCTTTAGCATCCACACGTCTCAGACAATTGGATGAGATCCAGCTATGCAATGTCGACTCCCAATATGTTTACAGAAAAATCAAGCTAAATTATTCTTACGATTCGAGGATGCATCTCACAAAATACACATTCTGTGATTTTCAAGACACAGAAGCTTATTCTTATGAATTAGAATACAATAATTACAACCTGTTACCAAAGAATTACTTATCCACAGCAGCAGATCATTGGGGATATTTTACTGGGAAAGAATATAAAGCAGGCTCTTCTAACATTTATGAGACAAGAGCACCTGTGCCGAGTAGAGCAACATTTGGCGTATTAAGAAAAATCATTTACCCCACAGGCGGATACAGCTTGCTAAGCTACGAGCAAAACGACTTTTCCCATTGCATCCATCCTGACAAAAACGGAATGTATGATACTACTAGTGTTGCAGGCGGAGTCAGAATTTTCAAAATTGAAGAATATTCCAAGAAAGGACAGCTACTAGGACAAAGGACATTTGACTACAAAAATCCTTTCACGGGGAAATCGAGCGGCGAATTATTTGCTGCTCCATGCTATTCATGGGAAAACTGGATGGCAAATATCAAATACAGTAAGGCTGTAGCCAAGCAATCCATATTCCGCTCCACCTCCATCATGCCTTTATCCAACTCATTTGGTCCACACATAGGATATAGCTATGTTACCGAAATAAATGCAGACAACTCCAAAACAAGGTATCACTACACAAATATGTCGGGAATGGAAGACGAAAGATTCATCAAGGACTTCTGCCAAGGAAAGCCTTCACCTTTTGACAGATTTACCGACAGAGGATATAAACGAGGCTGTATCCAGGACATTACTCATTTTGATGAAAACGGAAGTCTAAAAAAGAAAATAGAATATAGCTATCCGACAGAAAATCTAGAGAACAATTATGTATTGACATCAAACCTTGCCTATGTCAATAATGGTTCTTCAGCCACCTTCAGTTACTATACTGGAGGTGTATATAAGTTATTATACCTAAATATGACGTGGTTGCCAATAAGACCGTAACATATTACGAGAACAACGACAGTATTGTAGATGTCCTGAAACTCGACAAGATAAACAAGACCATAGACATATCATATGAATACCCACATAAGGCTGAGGTCAGGCTTCTCAATTCAGAAAATACGACACGTATGGGTACAACTATCAGAAAGGACTATGGATATGGCTACACTGACGCAACTGACATGGGAAACATGATATGTTCGAACCTATTCTATTTTGAACCAATTTGGTATAAAACGTATAACAATGGCATACAATTAGGAGGAGAGCAAGTGAATTACCAACTAGTATCTGGTATGCCTGTGCCTTTAAACAAATATGTATTCCACGGTTCAAGCAAAAGAATCGCAGAACGTTATCTATCATACTACCCGAACTTCAAGCTCAAAACATACCAAAAGGTAGGTGAGCCTATAATAAAAATTGTTTGGGGAGGAAGCCACCTATATTCAAAAGATATAGGGGTGGACGCAAGCGGAAATATTCTTCCCACAACACATCATTATCTCACAACTTATAATGAATTAGAAGGAGACGAAGATATAGTTTATCCCAACGGCAAACCTATTTATCATTACTATGATTCTTTTGGAAGGCTCATAGAGATTGAAGATGAACTATTTAGACCAGTAACACGTTATTATTACAATTATGGGAAATAAGCATTACATATATATACTTGTCCTGGTATGCCTCTGCATACAACGTCTACACTTGCACAATATAATGACCAGAACTACGTGAGGCGTGTAGACCTTCTTAAAGCATACGAGAGTGATTGCGACGAAGACCTAGGTGACGACGAACAGCTTCTTCATCGCAAAACTTGGCAATTCTACGATGACCTTGGGAGACCCACCATTCTTGCAAAAGGTGGAAAGAACCTCAACGGCACATACTCGGTCTCTATGACCGAGTATGATAAAATGGGTAGGAAGTCAAAAATATGGTCTTCTTTTGATGGAGGCGAAGACATCGAGGTAGGAACATATTCTGCATTACAAGATAAATCCAGCCTATATTTCAACGATTCCTATGGATTTTCGCAATTTGCGTACAATTCTTTTGGAGAACCAATCATCGAGACAGGACCAGGAAAGGCTTGGCATGAGAATGATAAAAAGAAAACAACTCAATACGTTGTGAACAAAGCAAACTCAATACGCAAGTTCGAAGCACCGATAAATACAATATCCTTAGTTGACGCTGGATATTATGCCGCAGGAACATTGATTGGAAAAATTACAACAGACGAAGACGGCATCAAAACTGAAACTTATAAGGATGGATTGGGAAATATCATCATGGAGAAATTGGGCATCAGCAATACCACTTATTATGTATACAATGCTAAAAACGAGCTTAGGTATGTACTTTCACCTAGTTACCAAGAAGCAGGGTACAAGGACTTATACGCATACGAATATAGATATGATGACCATAGTAACATAGTAAAAAAAGGGTTACCTGGCTGCGAAATGGCAGCATACTGGTACAATCAAGACGATCAAATGGTATTTGAACAAGATGCTACCTTAAGAGAGCGCAACTTATATCGTTTTTTTCTATATGACGATTTTGGAAGAATGGTAATTCAAGGCGTTTGTTCCATTCCTAACAAAAGCGGCAGGACTAATCCTTGCAAATTTACAGGAGACAATAATAGTTTCTGCGATACTGGTTATGTGATTAATGAAACTAGCCAATTTACCAATCCTCAGATTGAAATCGTCAACTATTACGACAACTATGACTTTTTGGATTGTTATAACAAGCTATATCCGAGCATGAGCGATAGCTTAGTCGTTGAAGATGCATGGAACGCCAAGACTTACCTCACAGGAAGATACCAAGTGGCAAGCAACGGCAAAGGAGTTTTCTGTGTCATGTACTATGACATAAACGGCAACAACACTGACACCAAGACCATTCTCTTGGATTCTCATTTTGTATCTGTCCACCAAGACTACAACTTCACCAACAATGTCGTTACAAGTATAAAGAGTGATTATTGTATAGAAAGCGGAAAGTTGAAACACCAAATTTCAAGTAAACTGCACAATTACTATGATGAAAAGACTGGACTGCTAAAATCGACAACTTTGTCCCTACAATTAGCTAATGGACTCGTAAAGACACGGAACATACAAGAATTTAGTTACGATGGAACAGGAAAAATACAAGCATGCAAGCATGGTGGAAATGTGGGAACAACATCATACCAATATAATATAAGAGGACAATTCACAGATATTACCTCCAACAGCTTTACAGAAAAATTATATTACACAGATGGATTAGGTATACCTAGATACAATGGCAACATCAGCAGCCAGCAATGGAAAACTGCTGATGAAACCATCATGCGTGGGTATAAATTTTCCTATGACAATTGCAATAGGCTAACTAACTCCATATACGCAGAGCGTGAAGATATGAGCTATCATCTCAACCGCTACAATGAAGAAATCGTTACCTACAACGCTAATGGAGCCATCAAAAAAATACGCAGACGTGGCCGTAAGGATGACGGTATATATGGAAAAATCGATGACCTTACAATCAATCTTCATGGTAATCAACTTATGTCTGTTATAGACAAGTCTGCCCCTGTAAATTCGTATGCAGCCATGGATTTCAAGGATGGAGCAGATGACACGAAGGAATACTTTTACAATGGTGTGGGAGCATTAGTTAGTGATGCCAACAAAGGCATTGCTCATATCTCATACGACAACCTCAACCATCCTCGTGAGATACAATTCACAAATGGTGGAGTCATCAGATATGTCTATGCACCAGACGGCACAAAACTGAGAGCCACATATCTAACTGCAATAGAAAACATTGTGGTTCCAATCAACACGACTTTGCCTCTCCAACCTGCACAGATATTATCAGAAGACTCCGTGGAGTATTTGGGAGATGAAGTTTATGAAAATGGAGCATTAAGCAAGTACTTGTTTACTGATGGCTACGCCTCTTTGGAAACAAATACTCCTGTTTTTCATTATTTTACAAAAGACCACTTGGGTAACATACGTACTGTTGTCAATGAACAAGGCTCATTGGAACAAGTGACACACTACTACCCTTTCGGAGCTATCTTTGCCGACGCAGGTATCAACCAAGCACTCCAACCATACAAGTTCAATGGAAAAGAATTGGACAGAATGCATGGATTGGATTGGTATGACTATGGAGCTAGAATGTATGATCCTGTAATTTGCACATGGACTACAATAGATCCATTAGCACATAAATACCCATCGTTCTCACCTTATGTTTTTTGTGCAAACTGTCCAATTAACATTTTTGACCCTAATGGAAAAGAATTAGTTATATTAGGCAATAAAGATCAAATGCTTTCTATTTTAACTGTATTACAAAAACTTACAAATGACAACTTGCGCATTGACTTCCAAACAGGAAAAGTAACATTAACCGGAAAAAATAGATGGGACAATCGCAATAAGAAACTAACAACAGGAACCAACTTGATTCGAGGTATCATCAACAACAAATATCTTTTAACCATAAGGGAAGTGAAAGGAAATGACCTTAATGAAGAATTTGCAACAAATACAAACAACAGTAGAAACGGAATAGGAACAGATGCCAATATCAACTTTAACAAAAATAGAGGAACCCCAATAACCGTAGAAGGAGAAAATGGATACGCTATTCCGGCCAATAACATATCATTTTTGGCCTTAGGTCATGAACTCATTCATGGATACAGAGATATGAAAGGAATTACATCCCATAATAAGTTTGTCAGATATACATTTAAGAATTGGCAAGGTAAGAAGACTTTGGATGAGGCACCAGTTGAAGAATTAATAACAACAGGAATAATTGGCAATTACATCTATACAGACAATAAAATACGTGTAGAACAAGGCTTTCCCAAAAGAATAAAATATTAGACAAAATTTAGTTAAATACATATGTTCAATAGTAATATTGGACAACAATATTTTTAGTATGAAAAATAGAATATTATTTATAATAGGAATTGTACTGATGGCACTTTCTTCTTGTAACAACAAAAGCAAGAATGTGCCTTGTCAAATTATTGTTTATGACGAAGCATCTACGACTAAAGCTTATCTCATAAGTTATAATGGAAAAGATTCTATTGAAACTATATGTGGAAGACTTTCTTTCAATATTATTAGAAGATTACACTATAATCAAAAAATCAACACTGAGGATATTTCATTTAGAGAAATTTATCTTCGCAAATCTCAAAAGATAACCAGAAAGCAGAACGATAGTTTACAAACTATAATCTGCCAACTTTTATCAAATCCCACAACAGATACTATACCACTTTTAGTAAGGGATGCCACCTATATATATATGGGGCTTAAAAATCAGTATATAAACTTACCTAGAGGACATATAAAAGACAAAAATATAATAAATATTTCTGAAAAACTTATAGAGTATTCACCCCTATATATCAATACTTATAGTTGGTTTTGGTTGGGGCCAGAAATAGAAGAGCAGATAATACAAGAATACAAGCAATATTTAAGAGAATTTTCTGTAATGGATTAAGGCGTAAACATACAGCATAAGTTTAAGTTAATTATAAAAATCTTTTCAAAATAAATAAGTATGAAACATTTGTTATTAATATTAATTGCATTACTCTTTTGTCAATGTACAAACAAAAAGAACGATGCACTTTTAGAGATTAAAGAAATAGAATCGTCTTATATAGACGATTCCATCAAGGACATAATTATACAATACACTCAAGAGTATCCACAAGACAGCAGTCTTGTCTTATTTTTTAATCTGCCAGTTGATTCTGTTAGAAATAAAGAATACGGACTTGCAGACTACTTCACTTTAGGAGAATTTGATATCCCTAGGTTCGAAGCAGAGATTTCAAAATCTTATGCTTATATACCATCATGTTATTTTGTTCTAAACGGCAGAAGAATTTATATTGTTCCAAAAAGCAATGTTCTACTAACACCCAAATTTACAAAGGATATATTTACAAGCAATCCATGGTTGAAAGATTATTTTGATTGCACAAGACATAATGCATGGCTAATTCAACACAAGATTAACTACGACAAATTACATGAAACAAATAAAGAATATGTAGTTGTCAACAAGAATGTCGAAGTTCTATTAGGCATATCCATAGATGAAGAAAACGAAACTTTCCAACAAATTCTCAAAAGAAACAACAATAAAGCCATACACAATGAAAAATAGAATTATAAATTCAATGCTACTAGTTCTTGTATCAACAGGAACTTATGCTAAAGACATCTTGCACACTCCTATCATAGGAGAATACGACAAACAACAAACTGACTATATTTCATTAAAGAATAACGAAGACAAACATTTTTGGGATTTGTCTAAGATACAAGTTTTAGACAAGTTCTTGCATGTGTCAAACGAGCAAAGCCCATATGATGAAAATTACATAATAGGAACGGAACATAGCACAAGGTATTCCTACCAAAGCCAAAGTGACTCTTTGCTTTTATGGGGATATGAGAACCATACTTCTACTGTAAGATACAATATGCCCGAGGTCATTTATCAAGAAAACCTTGGCACAGGAGGACATACTAAGGGCTTTTTCCACGGAATAGAAATGTATTGTGGAAAACTTGCTTTCCGTATATTCGGTTCTTACGACTTTGAAGTTGTAGGCAAAGGCACACTTATCCTACCAACAGGAGATAGCTTAAGAAACGTAACTCTGACACATTACGTGAAAGCCATCAGCAAGGTAAAATACCCAAAGATAAAGTCCTTGGATGAACTCGCAAATTATGTCTTCAATGAAAAACCATACGACAAAGACAGCATCATCTATAATCAAAAAAATGATGACGCAATCATCACTGTACACCAATATCAGTGGTATGCAGATGGTTATCGTTACCCTATCTACGAAAGTATATCCACAAGCACTTCAAAAAAAAGAAGCTCTTTATAAGACAGCCTATTATATATCTCCAGCAGAACAGGAGAAGCAATACGACGAGCCAAACGAAAGGCTCAGAGCACAGCACTCCTCTTACGATTTTACCAAAATGGGGAACGATAGCAACAGTACAAGAAGAACAGAAACGATAAGTATCTCTGGTCAAACTAAGAATTCCAATAATGCAGCAATAACGATAGACTCTCCTATTTCTACAAAAGCAGACCTAACTATATACACGTCAAATGGTATATTGGTAGATAAAAAAAAGTAATATATCTATAACAAGGGGCAAAAGTAATTACACATTCAACATTTCTCAACACCAATCGGATGTATACATCATAACATGCAACATTAATGGGAATACCATTTCCCAAAAGATAGTATACTAAAATCCACCTAATAAAAAAGGATAGAGCATAACACATGATTTGTGCTATACTCTATCCTTCCAATTATATCATTCTATTTAGTAGAACAGCCAATCAATCGCCTTATCGGCACCAGAGAGACCGGCATCACGAGTGGTAATCTTATCGCCCGTAGCACCGAGCACAAGCAGGAAGCCCTTTGGCAAAAGCAGGGTATGCTTGCCGGCAGCAAACTCATACTTGTGGATGTTCACCTGTGGCATGCCGTCGATGCGGATGGCACTGGTGAGCTGAGGCTCAGCCTGACCGTAATCGTTGGCAGTGGCATCGGTCTCCAACTTCGGAGCCCTGGCATATTTCATCTGGTCATCACGGAAATAACCTATCAGAGTTGCACAGGCTTCTTGGTGGTGAAGGTGAGCGAGGTAGACTCGCCACGCTGCTTGCTGCTGTTCATCACGTAAGCATTCATACCTGCCAACTCAGGAGCGAAATCGGTCACTACACTATCCAAATCGCTGAAGAGCTTGGCACCCTTGGCTATCTTCACTGTCTTGAAGTTAGTCTCGCCATTGATATTCTCCATCAGGAAAGCACCCTTCTGCTGGGTTGCATCCTTCAAAGGTTTGATATCCTCAGCCTTCATCTTGTAAGTACCCGCAGCCTGAGCCTTGAGCATGGTGATGTTCTTCTTCAGATTCGCCAGTTCCTGCTCATATTTCGGCAAGAGTTCACTCCAATGCTTCATATTGCCACCATCACCTCCGATTGGGATACGGCGCTGGGCGGTCTGCATCGAATTGGCATAGAGATAGGTATCCTTGGTAAGATCTACCAACTGTCGATAATACTCCAGACTCTTTTCGAGCAGCGGAACGGCAGCATCCAGTTCCATGATATCCTTGCCCCACTTATAGTTGAGCACATGCTGAGCCGCCTTCACCTTCCAGCCGAAAGCATAGGCAAAAGCACGGTAGCAATGAATATCATTCTGAAGACGACGGAACTCATCTTGATTGCCGGTTACACGACTCGCTACGACATCGATGGCAGCCACAGCCTTGTCGCCGTGAGCCTCGGTCTGAGCTACGATATCGAGTGGCAACTCACCCACATGAGCTGATGCTTCCACTCCTTCTCTACATATTCGATGAGTTTCTCACCCTCTGGACCGCAACTCTCATAGAAGCCAGGATAGATGGTGTACTTATATGGATTCACCAGCTGACTCATGAACATGCCCAGAAGCAGCGTCTGACGGTTGCCTTCGGTAATACCAAAACGGCGGAGGAGCTTAGGCGCAATCTCACCGCTCTCATCGTATGCCTTGCGGATGCTGTCAGCAACAGCGGCATCAGAAGCATAGTAATCGGCAAGCACCTTATCCCAATAATTACCCTCGGCAGCTACATCGCGACGGCAGTTCCAGGCATATCTTCCCCATGTCTTGTACCACATCCAGTCGCGGTCCAACTGCTTCTCCCGCTGTCCGCCAGGCAATTTATCTGCCGTATAAGGCCAATCCCAGTAACTAGCCTGCGGATAGAGATGCAGGGCATTGGCGTGATGAACATCGTGCATCGCCGTTACCGCCTTCTGAACGAAAGAAGGAGATGACCAGCGGAATGGTTCGAGATTGGCAAGGATATGCACGTTGCTGATATGGGTAGAACCCAGGGCTGCCAAATCGGTATGAATCTTGGTCCAAGGACCGCGAGGCTGATAGGTGGTCAACGACTCTCCATTATACTTATGCATCGTATAGAGGTTCTTGTAGAGAGGCAGCGCTGCCTCCATCACCATCTTGCAGTCGGTATCGTGGGCACGGAGCAGGACTGGCGGTTCGTCGGTTCTTCCAAAGCCTTCAAACCGTCCTTGACACCCGGAATGATGGTCTTGGTCATCCATTCCACATCATCCTCATAGGTATTCATCGCCTCACCGAGACAGACGAGCAAGCCTACATTCGGATATTTCTCGATGAAGGCAGCTACCGACTTGCGGGTATAATCGCTGATGAGCGGAGTGATAGGACGATGACGGTCCTGCGTCTTCAAGCCATAATGATCGGCAAAAGGCTTGGAGAGGATGATATTGTAGAACATCTGAATGACGAAGATGCCACGTCGGTCAGCCTCCCTGGTCAGGAACGAGAACATCTCTTCGTTCTTCCTGAAGGTAGCCTCATCCACTTCGAGGGCGAAAGGATAATCCTTCAGTTTGACGAGCGAAGCAAAAGGATGACCATTCCAGAGATAGAGCGAATTCATCTTGTTGTCTACGAGCATATCGAGATACTGGATCCACTGTTCCTTGTCATAGAACCAAGGGAAGTTCTCCGGTGTATAAGGGTATTCGTAAACCTGATGGCCCGGCAGATAAACGGTTTTCTGCAAACCTACACAAGCACCACGGAGCACCATTCAGGCGCATCCTTCTGCATCAGCGGCACATTGAGAGAACCATGCTGAGCCACGTATTCAGCGATTTCGTTGCAGCCGTAGATGACTCCCGAGCCGTCATTTCCCTGCAACTGGATTTTCTTTCCCTTGCGGGTCCATGAGAAACCTTCCTTCTTCAGTCCGGCAGTATCCTTGGCTTGCGAGAGCAAAATGCGATATTCGCCCTTCTTGCCGTTCACCACAGCAGAGAAACCCAAACGGTTGAGCTTCTTCTGTAGGTATTCAGCAGCATACTGTTCCCGATTAGAAACCGTCTTCCCGGTCAGGATATTTACTTTCTGGGCAAAGGATACAGATGGAATCAGCACGAGGGCTGCCATCACAAAAATCTTTTGTACTTTTATCATTGTCTTAGTCTTTGTTTTATAAATAAAGACGCAAATAACTTATTTTTGTAATCAATGACGGAACATTCGCTTGGGGGTCTTAAAACAATAAAAGGATAGAGTATGATACGTTCATCGTACATATTCTATCCTTTTAATTTACTATTTTCTTATTTTATCTTTTTCAAATCCACTTCCTTATACGCCACTCTCTGGCGGCGCCAGGTATAGATGCAATGCAGTTTGCCATCCTTTCCCTCGATGATGCCTGGATAGGAATACTGGTTGATAGGACTGTCCTCCAGGGTGAGGAGATGACGCCAATGGGTGCCGTCATCGCTGATGGCAAGACTCAATGGTGTGCGAGGTCCCTTCTTGGTTCCCGGCAAGGTCTCGAAATTGTTGTAGATGAGCACGTGTCTGCCATCCTTCAGGGTGACAGCATCCGTACCGCTCTGGTTGTTTTCGATGTCGAGCAGGGTAACCGGAGTCCAGGTATCACCACCGTCGCTGCTGAAACTGGTGGCAAGCTTGGCATTATGGGTACGCATCAGAACCTGCAATCTGCCATCCTTCAACTTCAGGATAGATGGCTGGATGCTGTAGATATATCTCGCCTTCTCACCCTCCTTGTAGATAGGATGCTGCATATCCACCGTAGCCGAATCCACATCATCGGTACGAGGCTTCAGTTCGGCATCTACAGGACCCACATACTTCCACTTTCTGGTCTTCAAGTCGAGAATCTCCACATGGAATCGCCAACCCTTGTTCTCGGTACTGGAACCGCAGATGAGTCTGCCGTTCACCATTTCCGGCTTGTTCTTGATAGGACCGAGGAAACCGTCTGGCAAAGCCTCAGGATCACTCCAGTCTTACCGCCATCCTTCGATTTCACAAGACAGCCCGTCCAGTCGCCAACGGTAGATCCCACCTTATAGAACAGCCATATTTCGCCATCCGGCATGGTATAGAGCACAGGGTTCCAGCAAGACTTGCGCTTCAGATTGGCAGGCAACTTGATATTGGCTGACTTAGAGCGGAAATCATATTTGTAGCCGGCAGGCACACCGAAACGGCGCAATCCGTCCTTGATAGGTCCCTTATCAGCCGGAGTCGTCTTCTCATCGATGCCCGAAAGACCCGCCTTCTTAGCCTCAGGAGTACCCAGGCGATAAACACCATCGGCAGCCAGGATAGGCTTCTCCCAAGCCTTGGCACCCTTCGGTTTCCGACTTACCCAGATGCAGACATCCGGATTGCGCTCGAAGGTACCGCCGAAGTAAGCAGCCACCAGGTCACCATTCTTCAACTGGGTGATGGTAGAGGCATGAGCCGATGGGAATCCGCTGTAATCATAGAGAAATTCATCCTTCAGGATGGCAGCATCGCGGGTAGGGATTTCTACCGAATAATGATAATCGCCACTACCCACCGTTTCAACCTTGCCATCAGGCAGATAGACATCGGCTGTGGTGTTGCAAGGCACGGTGATATCCCAATCCACATGCTGTAAAGTCTTCTTCCACTGGCTCTTCACTACTCCGTATGGAGTCTCGTAATCTGCTTTTACCGATTCGCAGTTCTGAATACTGAAGGCTGGCTTCAACACGATGTGCTTGTAAGCCACGCTGGCATCAGCCTCAGCCACCTGCTGCACGTTGACACCCTTCTGCTGGATGCCTCCCAGATACTGATAGCACCAGATAAGCAAGTCGCCCAAAAGCATCACATGATTGCCCGAATTCATCTTCGGATCAGCCTTGTCGCCATTCCAGAGTTCCCAGATGGTAGTGGCTCCGTTCTCTGCCATATAACCCCAAGACGGATAGGTGCGCTGGGTAGCCAGGAGATAAGCCACATCAGGGAAACCGTTGTCGCTCAAACCGCGAAGGAGCCAGGAGATGCCGATGACACCGCAGTTGACATGTTCCTTGGCATCGATGCAGATGCCCTTCACTACCTGCTTGATGAGTTCGCTGCGCAACTCCTGGGGAGCGATGCCGAAGGAGAGCGCCAGGAGATTGGCAGTAGAGGTATTGTTGCCATAATAGATGCTGTCTGGATAAAGCACATGACCCGGACGACGGGAAGTTCCTGCCTTGTTGGTGAGGAACTGCTTGTTGAAGGCTTCTATCATCCCGCTTCTGCGGTCTGCCCAAGCTTTCGCTTCTTCCTTCAAACCTTGCAGGTTGGCAAACTGCTCTGCCAGCTGCAGACAGCGGATCATATAAGCGGTGGCTATCAGCTTACCATCGGTCTTTCGCTTCGGATCCTGACTGTGAATCAGTTCCAGCTTCTCCGGTGGTACGCACCAGTCGCCGTATTTATCCTTGGTGATGATGCCGTTCTTATCCGTATATTCTGCCAGGATATGGTTGATCCATTTCCTGATGGATGGATAAGAATCGATGATAGCTGCTTGTTGCCAAACTGATGATAGAGCATATCACAGGTGAAAGGCAAGGCTGCCGGCCAGGTAACATCATCGGTATAGTAATTCCAGAAAGCAGGAGCCACATCCGGAATATTGCCATCCGAACGCTGAGCATCGCAGATATCGTGCATCCACTTGCTGTAGAGTCGCTCGTTGTCGAAAACGAAACTTTCACCCAACGAACCTACCGTACGGTCGCCCAACCAAGGCTGGCGCTCGTTGCGCTGCGGACAGTCTACCGGCATACCCTTGTAATTGCCGTAGATGCCCCACCATGCATTCTTCAACACCTTATTTAATATCGTATCAGAAGTCTCGATATGTCCGATGGTAGCCATCTCATCGCTCACGGTATAAGCGGTGAAATCCTCCTTGCGGGCATTCTTCATACCGGTGATGGCAGCATAGCGGAAACCATGATAGGAGAAGACCGGGCGCCAAGGCTTGCCGTTCTCCTTACCATTGCAGACATAGATATCCTCAGAGAGGGCATTGCGGAAGTTGTCGAGATACAGACTGCCGTCAGCCTGCAGTTTCTCGGCATATTTCACACGGATGGTATCACCCTGCCTGCCACGGACCTGGAAACCGATCCAGCCCGCCATGTTCTGTCCGAAATCTACGATGAGTGTATCGTGGCGATGCTTCAGACTTACCGGATGACCGAATTCCTTCTCAACCATTCCCGTCATCGGCTGCGCCATCAGCGTACCGTCAGGATGGCACAGCGCTCGGCTTTCTGCCACTGGCTATCGTCGAAACCAGCCTGGGTCCAGCCTTTCAGCGCCTGTTCCCTGCGGGCATCATACTCCTCGCCATCATACTCGTTGTTGCTGCGGATAGGACCATCGAAGCTCAACTTCCATGTATTGTTGGTAGCCCAGGTTTCAGTCTTTCCGTTCTCATACTCCACCTTCACGTTGATGCGGCATTTCGGATAACCGAAAAAAGGCGTCTTGTATGCCTTCTCCTGTCTCATCGGAAACATTCTTCCGTTGCCCAGTTTGATGGCGATGGCATTCTTCTCAGTCAGGAGCGAAGTGACATCGAACGTATTGTAGTAAATAGTCTTGCGGTAATCGGTTGGTGCAGGCTGCAATGCCTGGCTGCCGCCCATACGCTGTCCGTTGACGTAGAACTCATAGACACCGAGTCCGGCAACATAAGCCACCGCCCGCTTCACCTTACCTTTTGCCGCAAAGTCCTTGCGGATATAGCGTGCTGCCAGTCGGGTATGCATGCCTTTCTGTTCTCCAGGCTGCAGGTCTTCCAAGCCAATCCAGGTACCGCTCCATTTGGTTTCACCGAGCAGTCCGATGGTGAAGAGCTGCGGTTCGGTCCATTCCGACTTGCCTTTATTGGTAGTGATACGCACCTTCCAGTAAGCTTGAGCACCACTCAGCAGCGCCTTGCCCTGATAAGGAATCCACAGCTGTTCATCGCTGTTGCGTTCACCGCTATCCCATAAATCTGCCTCGTTTCTATCCAGTTTTTCTCTGGAAGAAGCCACCAGGATCTGATAACTCGTCTGCACCACACCCTTCCTGTCAGAAGTAATCTGCCAGGAGAAGCGAGGGGTTGATGTTCCGATGCCCAAAGGATTCACCTGATTCTCCGTCCGCATCTTTACCACGTCAACATGACTGGCAGCGGAAAGCGGAAGTGTAGCCGACAGTGATACGGTCAGCAACACACTCATCAATATATTATTCTTCATTTGAATTCTTCACTCTTCGTTCTTCACTCTTCGTTCTTCACTCTTCACTTTATTTATTCATTCAAATCTCTTTTCTTACCAGCCAGACTCTGGTCTTCTATCATCTTCTGGTCTTTCTTCAGATAGTCCTTGCTGGCATCAATGGCGATGAAAACACCATGCTGATACCGCGGGTAGCCTTCTGAGGGGCAAAGGTGATGACCTTGTTGTCAAACGCTCCGATATATTCCAGCTGTCCGTTGGCAGCATCCATCCACCATACGTTCTTTCTGCTACCCGAAACCTTACGGAGGTCGAGTTTCATCGGAACACAGTTGTAATTGTAAACCATCAGATAATCGTTGCCTCGGGTAGCCAGCAGACGGTTATATCTTTCACCATTCTCACCGGCGATGATGCTCTGGTCAGGCACACGCTCAAAGTATGGCAGCGAGAGCATCAGGTTCTTGAGATGCTTCATCTGGTTGAATCCCGGGTCGTTGAGCGCCACATACCAAGCTTCTCGCTCCATCACTTCCATAACTGGTAGGATAGCCCGGTTTCAACATCTGCATGATGGCATTATGACCATAGGTATGACCGCAGGAACCGGCAAAGACACTCCAATAGGCATAGCGGCGAACATCATAATCCTGCCAGCGCTCCTCGTTAGGATCGTGCAGTCCCTTCGGAATATCCTCGTAGCTCGGTTCGGCATCAAGCACAGGCTTGATTGGCTTATATGCCCAAGTAGAATCCACATACATCCAGTTGTCCTCCTCGGTATTGTCAGGGATAGGATAATCCTTGTTGCCCATACGCTGACCATACTTGCGGTGACCACTCTGGAAGGTATGGAAATCGAGCCATTTCGCCTTGCTCCACCATTTGGCAGAAGTATATCTGCCACGAGGATGATAGGTCATGAGATGGTTGTGGTCAATACTCTTGATGCTGGTAGCGAGCGACTCCCACACCTCTGGGTGGATATCGCCCTGGATATCGCCACCCATCACCCAGATGATATTAGGCGAATTCTTATAGCGGTTGGCAAGGAACTTTCCGTATGCCTTAGCCTGCTGTGCATTGATATTCTCTGCCTTTACCTGAGAACCCCAGATGGTTACCATGCCGATGTAGATGCCGTTCTGTTCGGCAAGTTTGATGATGTAGTCGAGATGATCCCAATAACTGTAAACACCAGCGGGGTCTGCCTTTGACAAATCCCATCCGGCAGGGAGCGACTGCTGACCGTAGATATTAAAGGAAGGTGTGCCGTCCATCACCTGGATGAGAACGGTATTGAATCCCGCTACACGGCATTTCTGAAGATAATACTGTGCCTCGGCTCTATCCAGACGTTCCGGCAGAAGCCAGCCGGTATCACCCAACATGAAGAACGGCTGTCCGTTTTCAAACTGCAGGAATCGTTGGTTGGCAGAAACCTGTAATTTACCATTAGCCCAAGGCTTTTCGTTTTTTGCGGCAGAGGCTGCGGTAAAGATTCCGCAAGCCAGCGCCAATGTTATCATTATTTTTTTCATTTTCTAAAGGAGTTTAGATGTTAAGGAGTGAAGACCCATGTTTTTAAAACAATCGGATGGTCTCTCCCTTTCGTGTAGTGATGTCATAGGTATTTGCCTTTGGCAACACCACCTTGTTGAGTTTCACTTCTGAATGATTCTGCATCTGTGGCTGTTCGAAGGCAGAAAAGAGCGGATTCGGATTCTTGCCCTTGGCAGATTTCATACCCTTAATGCCCTTCAACCGGTTGCCTGCCGGCAGACGGAGACGGAGATTGCCACCGAGGGTAGAACGGATCTTGAGCGAAGTGATTCTGCATTCTTCCATGCCAGTTCCTCGATGAGGAAACCACCTCTGGTGCGGAGCCCCTGTACCTTTCCTTCTGCCTTCCAGGCATCAGGAAGAGCCGGCAGAATATTGACACATCCGTCATGACTCTGCATCAGCATTTCGGCGATACCGGCAGTACAGCCGAAGTTGCCATCTATCTGGAACGGTGGATGCGCATCGAAGAGATTTCGATAGGTTCCACCCTTCTTCTTGTTCAATCCATAGGCGAGGAAGTGGTCATCGGTCAGGGTCAACTGGTTATGAATCAACTTATAGGCATGATTACCATCCAGAAGACGAGCCAGAGACAAACCTTCCATCCCATCGACCAACCTGTACTCGGGTCGCCACGATGTATGAGCGAAGTACGGGCTGCATCGAAGAGTTCCGGAGTCTGCTCCGGTGTAATCTGATTACCTGGATAGAGCGCATAGAGATGACTCACATGGCGATGATTATCCTGAGGATCGTCCCAGTCCTTAATCCATTCCTGCAACTGTCCCCACTTGCCAATCTGCATCGGTGCCATCTTTCCCAATACTTCCTTCAGATGAGCAGCATATCCGGCATCTTCTCCCAGAATCTCGCTCGCTCTGATAACGGTAGAGAAGAGTTCGTGAAGCAATTCATTATCCATCGTAGTGCCATAGCTCATGGCTATCTTTCCATCTTTGGAAGGATGAGTATTCTCTGGACTCACAGCTGGCGAAATCACGAGCCATCCATGCTCAGGCTCCGGTATCAGCATCTCGTCGAGGAAAGTGGCTGCTCCCTTCATGATAGGATAAGCCTTACGTAGGAATTCCTTGTCGCCACTATAGAGATAATGTTGCCAAAGATGGGATGATACCCAAGCACCACCAGTCATCCACATGCCTGATGCTGCCTTGTCGATACCGCCTGTTACTCGCCAGATGTCGGTATTGTGATGCAAAACCCATCCGTTCTTTCCATACATGGTCTGAGCCGATTCCTTTCCGGTTTCACTTACCTCACGAATCAGTCGGAAGAGCGGTTCATTGAGATCGGAGAGGTTGGTCATCTCTGATGGCCAGTAGTTCATCTCCATGTTGATGTTGGTGGTATACTTGCTGTCCCATGACGGGAACATCTTATCGTTCCAGATGCCCTGCAGGTTGGCTGGCTGTGTGCCTGGCTGCGAACTGCATATCAGAAGGTATCTGCCGAAAGCATAATAGGTGGCTACGAGATAGTTGTCGTCCTGCTGGGCAAAACGGATAAGGCGTTCGTCGGTAGGCAGATTCTGATACTTATCAGCGCCCAACCAGAGCGAGTTACGGTGCATCATGCTCTGGAATTTAGCCACATGCTGCGCCATCTGTTCCCTGGCATCCTTTGCCATGGCTGTATGGAGAGCCTGCTTGCTGCGCTCCACCTCATTGCCGGTGATATCCTTGTAGTTCACGAAGTTGGTGGCGATGGAGATATAGAGTACGGCTTCATCGGCATTCTTCACGCTGACCACGCCGTCGCGGCAGGTCTTCGCAGCCTCGCCGCCCTTGACCTGAGCCGCCATTCTGCCCATGAATCTCACCTTTCCCTTCAGACCTTCGTGCTTGGCAGCCACTCCTTCGAGCGTAGCTTCCTCGCCATCGGTACGGATGATGACATCATCGTGAGGGGAAGTGAAGTTGGCATTGAAGGTGATGCTATGAGGCTTATTGGCGGTAAATCTTACCATCACTACGTTATCGGCAAAAGAGGTGATGACCTCGCGCTGATAGTTGACGCCATGGGCTGTCCAACGGGTAAGACAGCGCTGAATCCAGACTCAGTTCGCGATAATACTGGGAATAGCCATCCATCCCGGGAGCGAGATATAGACATCACCAAAGTTGGTAAGGCATTCCGAAGTTGGTATTCGACATGATTTTCTCGGTACACATATCCTGTGCCTTGCGGTATTCGCCCTGCCAGATGAGGTTCTGCACAACAGGAAGAGCAGCCTTGGCATGAGGATTGGCATTCTTGTTAGGCTGTCCTGCCCAAATGGTTTCCTCGTTCAGCTGCAGGCGTTCGGTGGCTGGAATGCCATATACCATGGCACCCAACCGTCCATTGCCCAGAGGCAAGGCATCGGTCCAGACCAGCGCTGGTTTGTCGTACCAGAGCTTATACGATTGTGCAGTAGTCTGCAAAGAGAGACAAGCCAGGCAGCAAAGTGTGATGGTTTTTAAGATTTTCATTTGTTTTTGTTTTAATCGATTAAACATTTATATATATAGACGCAAAAGAGCCGCCTTTGTCGTCAGAAAAGACGAAAAAGACCTCACGTCATTTATAAAACGGCGTGAGGTCTGATTTATTATCTTCTATCTTATTATCTGATGACAGATTGCAAAACTTCCGGTTTTTCAACCTTCACTTTGCTTTCATCCAACTTGCTGCGGTCCAACCCGAAGACACGGATAAAGAAATCGTAGTTTGCCTGGCGCTTGTTGATGCCATAATCATGACGCTCCTTCGGCAGATGCACATTGGTAACCTGCTCCTTGGCACTATACATATTATATATATACTGCAGATACGGATATTCGAGGGTTGGAACAGAGGCTGTCCAATCGCCACCATCGCTCACAACCAACAACGGTTTAGGGGCAAAGAAAGCCATCAGCTCGGCATTACACGTACCATGCCCCGCCAACTGGATAGGTTTGCCACTCTCGCAAGGACAACCGCCATCAAAATGAGAGGCGAGATTCACTGTTGGGGCTGCTGCCGTGATTCGGTCGTCGAGTACCGTCAGCAGAACTGTATGCGTACCGCCACCACTGCCACCATTCGCTCCGATGCGCGTCTTATCCACATCCTTGCGATGGTTCCACATATAATCGAGCAAGACCTCGGCATTCAGAGCCTGAATCACATGGGCACGGTCGGTCTGATGCGAATTCTTGCCATATTCAGCCTCACTCTGTCCCCAGCCATACAGATCGAAATCTACACAGATAGCACCCATTCTTGCCAAGGTTCCGAGGCGCTGCTGCTCATCGGCACGATATCTGCCGCCACCGAAATGACCGTCGGGACAGATAATCAAAGGATGCTTGCCCTTCTTGGCGGGCGTATAGATGGAACCGAAGACATGCTCGCCAGGCAAGGTCTCGATGCAGATATTCTGAACCGTATAACCATCATACCTGCGTACCTTTCCCAAAATCGGTTTCTTATGAACCAGGGAATCCATATAACGGTCGATACCCAGGATGTGGCGCACCTCTTTGCGTACAGAATCCTTGCGTGCTTCAAACTGTTCCCGGTTCTGGTAAAGCGTCTTGAGATAAGCAAGCATCTGCTCACCCTCTTCGGTATGGCGTCGGGGATATTCATAAGGTTTGATCTTATAGACATTACCATTCTGCTTCCACCAGTGAAGTCGAAATACTTGCAGATATTCGTCAGGGTTTCCTCCAACGAATAGGGTTTGATGCGGAAGTCGGCATAAGGCAACTGCCTACCAACGGTATCCACATTATATTTAAAGCGGACACCCCAGCGCTGAGATACGTCCTGCATCACATCGTGAAGACTACGGGTAAAATGGCCCTGATAACAGTTCTGAGCATCAGCCTTTGGCTGGTTTCCGTTATTTTGCGCACTTGCCGACAAAGACATGCTTGCCGCGATAAGTGCCATCATTATGTTCTGTTTCATCATAATCTATCTTGATTTCGTATTCTATATCATTATCGGTATCTACCGTTACCTCTATTTTACCATCAGCCAATTTCTTCCAAGCCACGGCAATCTGTTTGCCATCGCTGAGTCGGGTACTTCCCTTAGCCCAGGTCAGGTCGCCCATCGGATGAGGAGCATGATGACTCTGCCCTGCTCTATCCGGATGCCTACAATATCCGGCAGGAAATGGTTGTTGATTTGCGCCATCATGAAATGGTTCATCGAAGCACCCATCTCCGGATTCCACTGTTCGGTAAGCGTGGTCATTCCCTTCTTGATCTGGAATCCGTAGCCCGGCACATCATCATGCGCCAGCATCTTGTACCAGAGATCGGCATATCCGTTTTCCAGCAATGCCTGAAAAAGGTAGCGATTGCCCACATCACCGGTTGTCAGGCGGTCGTGATGCGCATGAATATCATCTATCAGATGCTGGAGGACCTGCTTGCGATACTGGGATGGAACCATGCCCAGCGCCAAAGGAATGGCATTGGAAGCCTGACTTCCCGAACCGTAATATACCTTTTCTACAGCATCCTTTACCTCTGCATCCGAAGAAGATTTCCCAGAAGATGCAGCCTTCTCAACATGCAGGAATTCCTTTTGGAAAGCCTGCAGGATTTCAGAAGCCAGGATGGCATAGCGGTTGGCTTCAGCAGTCTTTCCGCTCATTGCCGCAGCCTTCTGTGTCAGTTTTACCCACAGATAATAATGGGCTGTAGCTACCAGCGGCATCGGGGTATTCTGAGAGAAACCCGAACGGCCTTTTCCGTAATCATACCAGTCACCCAAACCCTGTTTCAGTATACGGCAACTGTCCTTACTCTGGAGATAATCCACATAGCGGAACATCTGCGGTGCATATTTCTTCACCATCCGGTCGTCGCCGTAATGCTGCTGATAAAGGAATGGAAGCGCTACCAGGCACCGCCCCACTCTGGAGATTCAGCAAACGGGTCGAGCCACTTGCCCTTGAAGTAGATATACTCAGGAGCGGTTGTAGGAACGGCACCATTGGCATGCTGGGCATCGGCGATATTTTGCATCGTCTGCTCTATCATCGAGCGACAGTCGTAGTTGTATACCAATCCCTCGCCATTGAGCCAATCCTGCTCCAACCAACCGAGTTTCTCACGATGAGGACAGTCGGTCCAGACAGCCTGCCAGTTACTTCGGATGGCACGGTCGATAATCTGATAAGCACGGTTAAACATCGGATTAGAACATTCGAAGTTGCCAATCTTCGCAGCTGAATTATAGACGAAGCACGACTGGATATCCTCTATCACTGGCTTGCCATCAGGATTCTCATCACCCTTCATCACGGCACCTTCTACCTGGATATAGCGATAACCATAATAGGTGAAATGCGGATGCCAAGTCTCGATGCGCTTGCCGTCAGCCGACTTCTCGCCCTTTCCGCTGAGTGTATAAGTAAGATAGTAAGGACTGCCCGATTGTTTCTGGTCACAGGTTCCCTGTGCGGTCAGGGTCTCGGAGGGATAGAGCCGTACCTGCTGTCCTACCGTTCCACTGACCTTGATCTGTGGGAAACCTGCGAGATTCTGTCCCATATCCAGCACAAAGGTTCCTGCCGGAATAGGATGTTTGGCATTGGAAGCTTGGCAATTTGCTGAGGAGTGAGCTGATGACGGCTCTTCACACCGAAGTATTCCATCATCTTCACGGGCTGGGCTATCTGCTGGCGCAGAACGCCACGAGGTCCTTTCTGTATCACTACCGGTTTCCAGGAAGACGTGATGCGGGCATCCTCGTCTTCGCCACCATAGATACTGTTGAAGGTGATGCTGCTAGGCGAATATTTCCACGAGTTATCGCTGACGATGCAGACGGTTCTGCCATTCTTCAGTTCGATTTCGAGCGAACAGTAGAGCGTAGGAGGACCATAGGAAACCTTCATCTTGGTGTATCTTCCACCCTGCTCATTATAGAATCCGTTGCCCAGCAATACCGAAAGTTGGTTCTTGCCTTTCTTCAACAACGCAGTCACATCGTAAGTATTGTAAAAGACGGTCTTGTCGTAATCGCTCCACAGAGGGGCGAAAACGGCATCCGTCACCTTCTGCCGGTTGATGCTGAGTTCATAGAAACCCAGTCCCACAATCTTCATCGTTGCCTTGCGGACATCAGCCGGAAGTTTCATTTCTTTCTTCAGCCAGATGCTTTGTCTTGACAATGGAGCCGTAGCCTTCCAGTCTGGTTTTCCTTTGGCATTCACCGTTCCTGTTCCTACATAATCGCGGTTACTCGGAATGTGCGCATCCTCATCGGTTATCGCACCAATCCATTGTGGCAGAGGCGATTCATCGTCCGTTTTAAAAGCAACAGACTTGAGCATGAATCTGTATCATGCCCAAAAGTCCTATCAATATCAATAAATATTTTCTCTGTTTCATATCGTATTTTATTCTACATTATTTGAATGCATCCTTCACTACGAGTTTGCCGAGCGTATCACGCTGCCCCGCCAACTTGCCATCTACCATACCTGCAGACCCTTGCCCACATGATAGCGGGAGCCGTCCTGGTCGTAGAGGATGGTGAGGTCGTGACCATGATAACGCACCTTGTCAAGACAGAAGTACTGCCATTTGCCGGCTGGGATGATAGGACGCACCTCGATGGTCTGATCGGCACGAGGACGAAGACCCACGATGCCGGTGATGATGAGATCGCAGAAGGTAGAATGATTGTAATATCTGCTGCGCTCCTGATCGCCCTTCAACCAGTAACCAGTGGTTTCATCAAGATACTCACCGATGTAAGGTTTGCCACGCATGCTCTGACTCTGTACATACTTCTCCATCTCATTGAAATAAAGGCTGTCCATATCGAGACTACCCTTAGCAGAAGCTGCGAGGGCAGACGGCTTCACCTGATAATTGTTGATGAAATTCGCCATCGCTGTCAGGGTCTGGGCGGTAGCGAAAGGCAGATGGCACCATCCCACTCACACTTTCCTACGCCATGAGAGCGGAACTGAGGATGGCGGCGCTCTGCGGTGGTCTGTCCGTAAGGAGCAGAAAAGCCCTTGCTGTCGGCAGCCTGCTTCCATGCCTCAGCAAACTTAGCTTCATCGGCAGGAAGATTGAAATACCAAGGCAGGAAACCGATTGCCTCACGCACCTTTGCCGATACCGCAGCATCGCCACTAGCTGGTAACTTCTCTTCTTGGCTACCTCCTTTGCCTCACCGGCATTCGGCTTATACACCTCGAAGAACTGCTGGTCGGCATCCCAGAGCTGGTTTCTACCAGATGCTTCAGGGTATCAGCCTTAGCCTCATACTTCCTTGCCAGATCCTGATAGCCGATGATTTTTGCCATCTGCGCGATGCCCATCGCATTTCCATACATATAACTGTTAATGCTAGGACGGGCATTCTTTTCTCTTCTGCCGCCACTGATGGTCTCTTCCATCGCATCACGCACATCATACTGCCAGTAGAGTCCGTTACCCCAGCGGTGATTATCCCACAGCTGATACTCCTTGTCCAGATCGTTCACCAACGACTTAAACTCCTTCTGGTTGCCGTCTACGAGATAGCGCTCCCAGATTGAAGCAGGCATCCAACTGCTATAGAAATTAATCTTAGCCATCGGCTTGCCACCATTGCCATGATACCAGGTATTCAGGATGCCGTCGAGATACTTGCCATCGCGGATCCAACGACTCTCGTGGATATGATGACCCACTCCAGAGGCGATGAGATTGTACTTGTCGGCATAGCTGCGAGGCACGAGAAACTCGGTCATCGCATAGCCTACAGGTGTATTTTCGATATGCTTGCGGAGCGTCCACCAGCGGAAATAATACATCTCCTCGAAGTTACGCTGCGAACAGTCGAAGAGGGGCACATTCTGCTTCATCCAGTCCCATGCCTGCGCATTCGGAATGGCTGAAGTATGGAGAACCTCCGGCTCCATCGCATTGAAATCGTCTACATAATGCTTGTAATCTGCGGTCTTAAGTACTGCAGAACCGGCATCAGCACCCAGACTCTCGGTCTTGACATGGGCGATGCGGTAGAGGGCGGTGGTATCGGTATCACCGGCATGTTCCAAGGTTCCAAACCAGTCGGCAGGAGTGTCGATGGTCGGGAAGGTACGGAGGTCGCCGGTACGGAAACGGATGCGCTCTATCTGATGCACCGGTGCAAAGAAGATGCGCCTGGTGCTCTTGCTCTGCAAAGTCTTGCCCTCTGCATCGAGGATACTCACGGTGAGGTTGAGCTGGCGGTGCTGGGTATCCAATGTTGCCTCAAAACGATAGGTCTGGTCTGCCTGATAAGGCATCACATTGCCATATCTCGCTCCGTTCTTCACACGGATCATTCCTTCTTTGTTCAGTTCGATGCGGGTGCAAGCGATGCCCTTCTCATCGAGGAATTCAATCTGCAGGGAACCGTTACGGGTCTGAGCTGCCTGCACATCGAAGGATGCCTTCAGATAGGAAGAAGAAGGAATCTTGCGCTCTACACAGGCATAGTCAAACGGATCTTCATCTTTCAGTTCGAGCCACTCCTGACGGAGCGAAACCGGTGCCATCAGCGGAGAATAGATATTCCAAGTCTTGAGATCGCCGAGTTTCTGATATTGGGCGAAATCATCATCGGCATGGGCAGTAGCCACGGTCTTGACCGGAACGGGTACATGCGCCACCCAGATATCTTCCTTGTTCATGGAATAGCTCACCCACATATCGGAATCCTTAGGAATGCCATTGCCTTCCTGAATGCCACGGACATACTGCGGACCGCGACTCTTATAGTTGCCACCGTATCTCATCGGTGGTACTTCGCCACAAATCAGATTCAGTGTCTTGTATTCCAGACCGTCACCACTCAGCGAGATGCCCAGCGGCCAGCGGTATTCTGAAGGGTTGTAGACGGTGGCATAGCTGCCGTCGGTCAACCGCTGTCCCCAAATCTTGGCATTGCTGTTGACGAATCCCAGGGCACGGTTGGTCGTGGTATAGGTATTACCGCCATCCAGACTCAATGAGGTGAGGGCGTGCTTCCACAGACTGGCTATTCTGCCATCCGGCAGGGTATAGTCGCAATAAGCCTTATAGCCGTTGTTGAGCGGTATCAGTTTGTCGCCCCTATCAGCCTCTTCCACCCATTGCATGCGGTAACGTGGGTTGGCAAGGATTTCCTCGCAAGCCGCTCTTACCGCCTTGGATGCTTTCTTATAATTAGGATAAGCAGTATTCTTCTCATTGAATCCATGATTGTAATAGATGAAATAGATAGGTCCGAGCGAACCGTCTTTCTTCACCTCTCTCACCACACGGCCGATGCCGTTGCCATCGTTCGGGTCGTCCTTTCTGTCCAAAGCCACACCATAGTTTCCGGTAGCCAGGAGGATGCCACCCTTAGATACATACCAGCCCACACGCTGGTGCATAATAGACTTCAATGGTTTCTGCTTGTAGACATCAGGATATTGCAGTTCCGGTTTCGGCTGGTATTTCGCCTTCTTGAAACCGGCTGGCACATCATATTCAGGGAAGAGAATCTGTGGCTGGCTCCAATTGTATCCGTCCTCAGAAACCTGCATCAGGGTTCTCGATGGGGGTACATGCTCCTCGGCAGGATCGCTCAGGAAATGCATGTAGAACTTGCCGTTCCAATACGCCATCATCGGCTGATGGTTATAGGTCCAGCCTCCACCATTTGCCTGGGAAGGATGCTCGCGGTTGGCACGGAGCGTCTGGATATTGTGAACTCCTACCACTGGCGACAAAGCTCCATCATGACGCGACGGATCCGCCATCGTGGTTCCGGTATAGTGGATGCGGTCCTGTTCCAGCATGGCCTTCACGATGCGTTCCGGAGCACGGAAGATGGTGCCGTGCTTGTGGTTCTTCGGCACACTCACCTGCTGGCTCACATCGGTGAAATGAACGAAATCCTTGGTAAAATGAGCGCCGAAATCGAAGAGGCGGTAACGGTCGTAATAAATGAGATAACCATTGCCCAGCGGACTGTTCTTAGGCAGTTTGACGGTGGTTGGTCCTTCCATGAAATTGCCGGTGAATGGTTCTGAAGCCTTGCTCCACGGTCCATCGGGTTCTTGGCAAAAGCCACCTTGATATTGCGGGCATTGCGGGTATTATCCTTCAATACCATCACATAATCGTTCTTACCACGCTTCAGCAGAGTGGCATCTATACAACTGAATCCCGGATCTATCAGGAGCTTACCCTTGGTCCATGTCTTGAAATCCTTGGTTACGGAATAGTAGAGACGGTGATTGTTCTTCTCGTCTTCGATGCCCAGGGCGAAGTGCTGGCTAGGCACACACGATGCCCATACCACCATTGCCTGCTGGCGGTCTTCATCCCAGAAGAACTCCGGTGCCCATACATTCACGGTAGTAGGATCGTCCATCACCTCGATGAATTTCGGTTCGCTCCAATGCATCAGGTCGCGACTTTCTGCATAACCGAAGCCACGGTCGCCCCGCCAGCTGCTGGTCCATACCAGATGGAACACACCGTCAGGGGTACGGATGATGGAAGGGTCGCGCATTACTTTCTGCTTGCCTACCTTAGGAGCCAGGAAGGTGCCCGGAATACTGTCCCAATGGACGGCATCCCTACTATAGATGAACCGCAAGCCGTCGGTTGCAGGCTCGTGGAAAGAGGTTGATACATAAAAATCCTGTGCCTGGACTGCAAAGCCCAAGGACAGCAACCATAAGATGATGAACAGTTTATTCTTTATCTTTATCATTGTTCTAGAGTTTGTTTCTAATGATTATATAGAATAAAGACGCAAGACGCTCCGTTTTGTAACGTCACTATTTAAAAATAAGTTAAACATTTTGGCTGTTTTGTCTGAATGTTGTACTTTTGCATAATATGAATAGTATTCTAGACCAAGACATCATGTTCCTGCCAGGGGTAGGACCCAAGAAGAAAGAGATACTGAGCAAGGAGCTCGGCATCAACTCTTATAGTGACCTGCTGGAATACTATCCATATAAATATGTAGACCGCTCCAAGGTTTTCCACATCAGCGAACTCAATGCCGACATGCCCTTTGTACAACTCAAAGGCAAGATACTCAGCTACGATGAGATAGATACCGGCAAGCGCAACAAGCTGCTGGTAGCCCATTTCTCAGACGGCTACGGTGTGGCTGACCTCATCTGGTATCGCGGTGCCCAATACATCATGAAGACCTATAAGGTGGGAACCGAATATCTCGTTTTCGGAAAGCCAACCATCTTCAACGGCAGATTCCAGTTTACCCATCCCGATATGGACGATGCCACCAATCTCCAGATTTCAGAGATGGGCATGCAGCCCTACTACTCGCTTACCGAGAACCTTAGGAAGCGCGGCTACACCTCACGTTCCATAGAGAAGATGACCAAGCAGCTGGTCACCATCCTTCCTCCTCTTCCCGAAACGCTGCCAAACCATATCGTAGACCGTCTGCATCTGGTTTCGCGCGATGCAGCCATCCGCATGATTCATTATCCGCATTCCCATCAGGAGATGCAGAAAGCACAGGTACGCCTTAAATTTGAGGAACTCTTCTATGTGCAGCTTAATATAATAAGGTATGCCACCGACCAGCGCCGCAAGTTCAGGGGATATGTCTTCAACCGCATCGCCGATATCTTCAACGGGTTCTATGCCCATCATCTGCCTTTTGAACTGACAGGAGCACAGAAACGGGTGATGCATGAAATCAGAGCCGATATGTGCAGCGGCAGACAGATGAACCGTCTTCTGCAGGGTGATGTAGGTTCAGGCAAGACGCTCGTGGCTCTCATGACCATGCTCATTGCACTGGATAACGGTTATCAGGCATGTATGATGGCACCTACCGAAATTCTTGCCGAGCAGCATCTGCAAACCATCTGCGACTTCCTGCAGGGAATGGATATCCGGGTGGAACTGCTCACAGGCATCGTAAAGGGAAAGAAGAGAGAAAAGATTCTTGCCGATCTGGCTACGGGCGACATCCAGATTCTGGTAGGCACCCATGCCATCCTCGAAGACCCTGTGGTTTTCAGAAGATTAGGCGTAGCGTCATCGATGAGCAGCATCGCTTCGGTGTAGCACAGAGAGCCAAGCTGTGGAACAAGAGCGAGAATCCGCCTCATATCCTCGTGATGACCGCCACTCCTATCCCCCGCACCCTCGCCATGACCATTTATGGTGACCTGGACGTGAGCGTGATTGATGAACTGCCACCGGGCAGAAAACCGATACAGACGCTACATAAGTTTGATACCCAACTCACCAGCCTCTATCAGAGCATCCGCCGCCAGATTAATCTCGCAGACAGGTATATATCGTCTTTCCGCTGATCAAGGAAAGCGAGAAGAGCGACCTGAAGAACCTGGAAGAAGGTTACGAAACGCTGAAACAGGCATTCCCGGAATTCAAATTGAGTAAGATACACGGAAAGATGAAATCTGCCGAGAAGGAGGTAGAGATGGAGCAGTTTGTAAAGGGCGAAACACAGATTCTCGTTGCCACCACCGTAATAGAAGTTGGTGTTAATGTGCCCAATGCTTCTGTGATGGTCATCCTGGACGCACAGCGCTTCGGTCTCTCCCAGTTGCACCAGCTGAGAGGCCGTGTAGGAAGAGGCTGCGACCAGAGCTACTGCATTCTGGTAACCAACTATAAGCTTTCAGAAGAAACCCGCAAACGTATTGATATCATGTGCGATACGAACGACGGTTTCCGTATCGCCGAGGCCGACTTGAAACTCCGTGGTCCCGGCGACCTGGAGGGAACGCAGCAGAGCGGCATGGCTTTCGACCTGAAGATAGCGAATATTGCCAGAGACGGTCAGCTGGTACAACTGGCACGCACAGAAGCACAGGAAATCATCGACAACGATCCCGAATGCAATGCTCCTCACAACGCCCTGCTCTGGAACCGCCTCAGGGATTTGAAGAAAACCCATATCAACTGGGCAGCCATCAGCTAAAGCAGTAAGCAAGAGCAGTTCCTGCTATCAGAAAGCAAGCAAAAGCAGTTCCTGTTATCAGAAAGCAAGGCTAAAAGGTGGCTTCAGCTTTCAAGCAGCCTCACCCCCGTTCCAGGCGATTCCATCGCCTGTCCCAAAAGTAAAAAGTATAATTATGGATAGAACAAGAAAGCCGGCTATCAGGGAGCTGCGACCAGAAATAACCCTGGAAGAAATGAGAGCCATTCTCGAAAACATTACAGAAATAGAAAGCGCAACAGGCATCAGATACGTCAAACTGCATGTAACGGCAAAGATGATTATCGGTATCAGAGAGTCATCGGGTAAGGAATTTACCATCAACCTCAACGACCTCTACCGCGCTTATCAGGAATGCCTCCGATTCACCAGTCCGGAGGTAAAAAAGTATATTTTCATGGGGCATTCGCCTGCCGTGGCTCTGTTGAGAATGCTACAAAAGCATGAAACGTACTAAAAGTCAACTCCTTGCATCTCATTTTACTAATGTAAGTTAAAAATAAGGCTAGGGCGTTAAATATCGCCCTTTTGGCTTTAACAACTTTGGTTTTTTGAAGTTTTTTTGTTATATTTGCAACGTCTATATAACAAAACCGCTACATGAAGCATTTGCCTTAGTGGTTTTTGCAGAATTTCTTGTATGATTCTGCGCTGTTGACACGAAACCTAAAAAAGAAAATAGAAAAAGTAGTATGAGTTTTAAAAAGAGTATAAAGAAAATTTCGGTCGTTGCATTGTTGGCGCTAACAGTTTCTCCTGTTTGCGGACAAGATCTGTTGGCAAGACAGGCACCTGTAGACCACAGAATGAAATCGCTCGACACACTCGCTGTGTCGCATTATCGAATGATTGAAGACAGAGAGAACCCTGCAGCCGAGCTGTATGAGGATTTCTCTAACAAGTACGCTCACAGGGCTACAACCTTGCCTGAGCACTTCCGCATCGATCTCCGTCATTTCTGCATGCCAACTCCTAGTCGCGTTGTCACAAGTAACTTCGGTTACCGTGCTAGCTTTGGCCGCCAACATAAAGGTATGGACATCAAGGTTTATATTGGCGACTCAATCCGCTCAGCCTTTTCAGGCAGAGTTCGCATCGTAAGATATGAAGGTGGTGGTTACGGTAAGTACATCGTGATTCGTCACAACAACGGTTTGGAGACTATCTATGGTCACCTCTCTAAGCAGCTCGTTACTGAGGGCGAAGAGGTAAGAGCCGGCGATGTGATTGGCTTGGGTGGTAATACGGGTAGAAGTACCGGTTCGCATCTCCACTTTGAGACCCGTCTCTGTGGTGTGGCTCTGAACCCAGCACTCTTCTTCGATTTCCGCAACCAGGACGTTACAGGCGACTTCTACAGCTTTAACCGTAATACCTACGAAAGCGAATCAGCTGATGCCAATGCTGCCCGCGGCAAGGTTGGCAACGGTGGTTACACCAGAGAGCAGGTTAACGGCGGCGAAGTGGGAAGATACTACGAACTGCCTGCTGACCACGAGAAGCTCTACCACAAGGTGAAGCCAGGCGAAACGCTTAGTTCTATCGCTGAAAAGCGCGGCGTAACTGTAGAGCAGATCTGCAGACTCAACGGCTACCGCAAAGACAAGAAGGTTAGTGTAGGACAGATTATCAGATACGTATAAAAGAATAAACTCTAAAAAAGAGGGTGTGTCATAAATTAATGACACACCCTCTTTTTTTAGACCTTTATTTTCGCGATTCCCCGGCATTACAAGATGCCGAAGAGTCGCAATACATCGTTCAGGTTGGCAACGACAAGCAGAAGAATCAGTATGCCGAAACCAATATACTCAGCACGCTCCATGAACTTATCGCCCGGTTTGCGACCTGTGATAATCTCATAGAGAAGGAAGAACACATGTCCACCATCAAGAGCAGGGATAGAAGAATGTTCATGAAGGCAAGAATGATGCTCAGGAACGCTGTCATAAGCCAGAATGCATGCCAATCCCATACAGATGGGAAGAGACTGCCCAGCGCACCGAAACCACCCAGACTCTTGGCACCTTCCTTAGAGAAGACATACTTCATATCGCCCACATAACCGGCCAAGACATTCCAGCCGTATTTGATGCCGGCAGGGAAACTCTCGAAGAAGCCATAGTTGACATGAGTAATCTTATAATCGAGCATGACAGGATGATTGTAGAAACCAAACTTCACACCCTCTTCGGTAGACTTCAGGAGAACACTCGACTTGACGGTATCGCCAGAAGCCTTGAGATAAGTAACCTGAGCTGTAAGTGCTCTAGCACTATCCTGTGGTGTCTCAGCCGAAGCAAGCACATCCTCTACTCTGCCCAATTCTATCTGAAATTCGTTGAAAGAGACTACCTTTTTATTATTAATAGCAAGAATCTTATCACCCTTTGCCAAACCGAGTTTGCTGGCAGGCGAATCCTTCATCACACTATCAATCTGCAGCGGCAAATACAAATCTACGAAGCGAGGACTGCTCTTAATCATACTGAGCATGTCGAGATTGCCAGGCAGATTAAGCGTCATCGGTTTGCCCTGACGGATGATATTGACCTGCTTAGCCTCAGAGAGATTACGATACAGATCGCCATCAAAGGTCTTGAACTCACCCAGATCGGTGCTTACCAGAATATCCTTATCCTGGAAGCCCAATGCCTTTGCCTCGGTATTGAACTTCATACCATAACTCATATCGCGGGTAGCCACATAATTGTCGCCCCAATGGAACAGAATCATGGAATAGATGAAGAGAGCCAGCACGAAGTTAACCAGCACGCCACCTATCATGATGAGCAGGCGCTGCCATGCCGGTTTGCTGCGAAACTCGTATGGCTGTTCCGGCTGTTTCATCTGTTCGGTATCGAAACTTTCATCTATCATACCCGAAATCTTACAATATCCTCCGAGCGGCAACCATCCCAAACCATAGGTAGTATCCGAATTCTTTGGCTTGAACTCGAAGAGATGGAACCAAGGGTCGAAGAACAGATAGAACTTCTCCACTCTTACACCAAAGAGTTTGGAGAAGAAGAAGTGTCCGCCCTCATGGAGCAACACTAAGATGGAAAGCGACAGCATCAGCTGCAACGCTTTGATCAAAAATACTTCCATTTATTTACTTTGAACTTTGAACTTGGAACTTTGAACTTTATGATGAGCCTATATCCTACGTTCATTTTAACTATTAACTATAAACTATTACTTGAGCATCAGCTCTGTAGCTATGCGGCGAGCCTCAGCATCGGTCTGCAGATAGACATCGAGGTCGGGATTACTGTCGAAAGTAGCCTTCGCCATCGTCTCTTCGATGATATCAGCCATCTGAAGGAAGCCACACTCACCTTTGCGGAAGCCGGCATTCACTATCTCGTTGGCTGCATTCACGATACATGACATATTACCACCCTTTCTGATGGCATCGAAAGCCAGTTGCAGACACTTGAACTTCTGACAGTCAGGCTTGAAGAACTGCAAATCCTGCGTCTTGAAGAGGTCGAGACGATCGCCATTCAGATGCAGACGCTGAGGGAAAGAGAAGGCATACTGGATAGGCAGACGCATATCTGGCACACCCAACTGAGCTTGACAGCACCATCAACAAACTGAACGGCACTATGCACAACGCTCTGCGGATGGATAAGCACCTCAATCTTATCAGCCGGAACCCCAAAGAGCCATTTAGCTTCTGTCACCTCGAAGCCCTTGTTCATGAGCGAAGCCGAATCGATGGTTATCTTGGCGCCCATATCCCAGGTAGGATGCTTGAGGGCATCGGCAGCAGTCACCTTCTCCAACTGTTCGTGGGTATAATTGCGAAAAGGACCACCCGAACAGGTCAGGAGAATCTTCTCTACTTCGTTGTCGCCCTCACCCACCAGACTCTGGAAGATGGCACTATGCTCGCTGTCAACAGGGAGGATAGGCACATGACATTCCTGTGCAAGATTGCAGATCAGCTCACCCGCTACCACCAGCGTTTCCTTATTGGCAAGACATATCTTCTTACGCGCCTTGATGGCATGGATGGTTGGTTCCAGGCCCGAGAAGCCTACCATGGAAGCCAGCACCATATCGATAGGCTCAGCCTGTACGATATCGCAAAGCGCCTGAGCACCGGCATAAACCTTGATATCAGGCTCATCACTGAGCATATCCTTCAGCTCCTCGTAGCGAGCCTCATTGGCTATGACCACAGCAGCCGGATGGAACTTGCGAGCCTGCTCGGCAAGTTCCTGCACTCGGTTGTTGGCGGTGAGGCAATACACCTCGTAAAGGTCACTGTGCTGTTCGATGACATCAAGCGCTGTGTACCGATACTTCCCGTAGAACCGAGAATGCATATCTGTTGTTTCTTCATATTTCTTCACTTTATAAGTCGAGCAATCCCTCAGGAATTGCCATTCTGATTTCTTTCTTTTCAGCACTCACCTCTTCGATGAGGTCGTTGCTGGCAGGGATGAGGATTTCATCACCTGCATCGGTTGTTACCTCGAAAAGAAGGTTGAGGGTAGAATCGTCTACATGTGCTATGGTACCTACCAACTTGCCGCTTACGGCATCTACCAGGTGGAAACCGATGATTTCTGCCCAGCTCATGTTCTCTTCATCACTGTCAGAGAGATGACGTGGGAAGAAAACCTCGCAACCGGTATAGTTGCGTGCCTGCTCTTGGGTATCGATATCCTCAAACTTCACGAGCACATTTTCATCGTTCTTAAAACGATATTCCTCTAAATAGAAAGGCACGAGGATGCCATCGATGTCGAGTACCAGGTACTCGGCATCTACACGGTCGAAAACATCATCTGTAATGGCGAAAGTAATCTCGCCCTTCACGCCATGAGGTTTTCCCAACTTGCCTATCTTATATACTTCGTCACGTCTAATCATTCAACATTCAACATTTAACATTTAACATTGATTAATCACTGACACGGGTTATCTTGGCACCCAGCGCATTAAGGCGATGCTCGATATCCTCATAACCACGGTCTATCTGGGCGATATTGGCAATGCGGCTGGTACCATTGGCACTCATGGCAGCAATCAGCAGGGCAATACCGGCACGGATATCAGGACTGGTCATTCTGCCAGCACGCAGTTTGATCTTATGGTCATGACCAACCACCACAGCACGGTGAGGATCACAGAGAATAATCTGCGCACCCATATCAATCAGTTTATCCACGAAGAAGAGGCGGCTCTCGAACATCTTCTGATGGAAGAGAACGCTGCCGCGAGCCTGGGTAGCCACTACGAGGAGCACGGAGAGAAGGTCTGGAGTGAGTCCTGGCCAAGGGGCATCGGCAAGCGTCATGATGGTGCCGTCAATAAATGAATCGATGACATAATGCTTCTGCTCTGGAATCACAAGGTCATCATCCTCTATATTTATCTTCACTCCCAGGCGGCGGAATGCATCAGGAATAATACCAAATCCTTGACAGACACATTCTTGATGCGCACACCTTCGCCACACATTGCCGCCATGCCGATGAACGAACCTACCTCAATCATATCAGGCAAGATGCGATGCTCGGCACCATGCAGTTTATCAACACCCACGATGGTGAGCAGGTTGCTGGCGATGCCGCTGATCTGAGCACCCATCGCATTGAGCAGATGGCAGAGCTGCTGGATATATGGTTCGCAAGCTGCATTATAAATGGTGGTAGTGCCCTTTGCCAATACAGATGCCATGATGATATTGGCGGTACCGGTAACCGAAGCCTCATCGAGCAACATATAGCAGCCCTTCAGCTTCTTTGCCTGTATCTGGTAAACATTACGCTCATCATCGTGAACGAAGTTGGCGCCCAGATACTTGAAGCCCAGGAAGTGGGTATCCAGACGGCGACGACCTATCTTATCGCCACCCGGCTGAGCTATGGTAGCCTTGCCACATCTACCGAGCAGCGGACCTATCATGAGCACACTACCACGAAGAGAAGAACATTTCTTCACAAACTCCAGACTGTCGAGATAATCGAGTTTCAACTCATCACTTTGGAATGTATAGTCGTGACGACTGTGCTTGGTTACCTTGACACCTATCTCCTGGAGCAACTTAATCAGGTTGTTCACATCCAGGATGTCCGGCACGTTGGTGATGCGCACAGGCTCGTCGGTAAGGATTGTGGTACAGATAACCTGCAGTGCCTCGTTCTTGGCGCCCTGAGGTGTGATAGTACCTTTGAGCGGATGACCGCCCTCTATGATGAAAGACTCCATAAGCTTGTCTACTATATATAATAATGTGGATTACTTTTTCTTCTTATTATTATTTACATTCTTAGGTTGCGCCTCAATCTTCTCGAAAACGAAAGTATCGAGATCGAGCTGGATGTTGCCATCGGTAAAACGTGCCAGATCGGAAGCTACCTTGGCTACATCGCTGGAGCCATGGCTCCAGGTTACCAGGTCGCGATGCATCTGGTTGGCAGTAAGCTCCACGAGTTTATCGCGCTCCTCACTTGGTTCCATCGTCTTCAGCTTTTCGAAAATCTCGAAGAGCATAGCTCCATAATGGCGCACCGGGATGTGCTGCATAGGATATGGCAAAGGCTCCGGCTTGGTTGCTATCTTTACAGCATCCGATACATCATAAGGGAAATCGATGTCGAGCTGGAAATTGCTCATGATGGCAAGCTGGTCCCAGAGTTTCTGCTCATGGTCCTCTACCCCTCTGTTCTCTGGGAACATACGGTCCATGACTGCAATAATGGTCTCTGCACAGCGCTGGCGCTCTTCACGGTCGGTAAGCGTCAGACAATGGTCTACCATCTGCTGAATCTCACGGCCATACTCAGGCAGAATGAGCTTAGCTCTCTGGGTATTATAGTCTAATCCTTCTATATTCATTCTTACAATATTTTATATAATCAATAATTCTAGAGCAGTTTCTTTGGCATCTTAGCCACGAAATCCTTGAGATAGAAAGGCACGAAATATGCCACATCTTCGAACTTGCCCTCTACAAAACGCTTCTCTGCCAGCGGAGCCATATTCTTAGCCAAAGGCTCAATGCCCTCTACGAGGTGAGCATTCGGATGGTTGATGGTCTCCATACACTTGGCTGCGCCATTTCCGAAGAAGTATACATGATGCTGGTCCAGATATTCCTTGTAGGTATCAGCATCCACAATATCAGCCTGAATAGGGCGAACCACCTTCAGGGCGCGGTCGAGCACTTCGGCATATACCTCCATGCGGCGGGCGTCGAGCATAGGTACGATGAGAGCGTCTTCCTCCTCAGGATGTTCGCCAAGCAATACAGGCACAGCCATCAGTTCGAGTGTTGGAACAGCGATGAGTTTCACACCGCGACCATAACAGATGCCCTTCGCCATACTCACACCGATACGCAATCCGGTATAGGAACCCGGACCGCAACTTACCGCCACAGCCTCCAGCGGAAGGCCATGAGAATCGAGGAAATCAAGAGCCTCATCTACAAACACACCCAACTTAACAGCATGGTTAGGACCTGTGTGATCTTCCTGGTTGAAAATCACCTGTCCACTATCACTAATTGCCACTGAGCACACGTCCGTACTCGTCTCAATATTCAATATACACGACATAATTAAAAAATATATTCTTAAATAAGGTGCAAATATACTCATTTTCTCGCTTTTTTTTGTACTTTTGCAGAAATTTAACGCGAAAGATTATATGATACAGTCAATGACAGGCTTCGGAAAAGCTACCGCGGCCTTTAAAACAAAGAAGATTAATGTAGAGATAAAGTCATTAAATAGCAAGACGCTTGACCTCTCTACTCGTATTGCTCCGCTCTATAGAGAGAAGGAGATGGAAATCCGTCAGTATATCTCTAAAAATCTAGAAAGAGGCAAGGTTGACTTCGCCATCTGGATTGATAAGGATGCTACTACAGATGCCACTCCTATCAACGCGGCACTTGTACAGAATTATTACCAGCAAATCAAGAAGATTTCGGCTGAAACAGGCATTCCTGAGCCAACCGACTGGTACAGCACTCTGTTGCGTCTTCCGGATGTAACAACGAAGACGGATGTGGAAGAATTGACCGATGAGGAGTGGGAAGTGGCAAAAAATGCAATTTGCGAGGCTGTGAACCATCTCGTTGCCTTCCGCAAGCAGGAAGGAGCCGCTCTTCAGAAGAAATTCACAGAGAAGGTGGATAACATCCAGACTCTCCTGGCTAGCATCGAACCATACGAGAAGGCTCGCGTGGAGAAGATCAGACAGAACATCGTTAACGGCCTGCAGCAGATTCCAAATGTGGATTACGACAAGAACCGCCTGGAGCAGGAACTCATCTACTACATCGAGAAGCTCGACATCAGCGAGGAGAAGCAGCGCCTTGCCAACCACCTGAAGTATTTCCGCGAGACCATGAATGAGGAAGGTCATGGTGTAGGAAAGAAACTCGGTTTCATCGCACAGGAAATGGGACGTGAAATCAACACCACCGGCTCTAAGAGCAACCAGGCTGAAATGCAGAACATCGTGGTGAAGATGAAGGACGAACTTGAACAGATCAAGGAGCAGGTGCTGAATGCTCTCTAAACAAGAGACAGGCACCTTCTCTCTCCCCGAGAGCCGCCTCAAAAGCCCCCTCAAGTGGCGTTTTTGAAAGCCTCGCTCCCGTTCCAGGCGATTCCATCGCCTGTCCAAAAAGCTCCCTATCAAACAGCAAATAAAGAAAAGAAGAAGAAAAAATGAAGAACGGATTGTTAATTTTCAGCGCCCCATCGGGCAGCGGTAAGAGCACCATCGTAAACTGGCTGATGAAAGAGCACCCGGAATTGAAGCTGGCTTTCTCTATCAGCTGCACCTCTCGTGCTCCGCGCGGTACAGAACAGAATGGTGTAGAGTATTTCTTCCTCTCTCCAGAGGAATTCAAGGCTAAGATTGAGGCTGACGAGTTCCTGGAGTATGAGGAGGTTTACCAGGACAGATTCTACGGCACCCTGAAGTCACAGGTAGAAAACCAGCTTGCCAAGGCGAGTCGGTGATTTTCGATGTTGACGTGAAGGGTGGTGTAAACATCAAGAAGTTTTATGGCGAGCGTGCCTTGAGCATCTTTGTCCAGCCACCTTCGGTAGAGGAATTGCGCCGCCGTCTGGTTGGCCGCAATACTGATGCGCCTGAGGTGATTGAGCAGCGCCTTGCCAAGGCAAGCTATGAGTTGACCTTCGCCCCTCAGTTTGACCACGTGGTCGTAAACGATGACTTGGAGAAGGCTCAGCAGGAGGTTTATCAGCTCGTCAAGACCTTCCTAGACGCAGAGTAAAAGCTAGCAAGCAGCCCCAGCCCAGGCCGGAAGCCCCCCTGCCGAAAGCAGAAAGCAGCCCCCGTTCCAGGCGATTCCATCGCCTGTCCAAAACCAGGCCTCAACAGCTAGCTCCCCATAACTCCCAAATAAGAAGAATAAGAAATGAAGAAGGTAGGAATCTTCGGCGGTAGCTTCAACCCCATCCATACGGGCCATATCGCATTGGCGAAAAGCCTTTGCGAGAAGGCTGCCTGGATGAGGTGTGGTTCATGGTTTCGCCCATGAACCCATTCAAGAAGACCGCTACCGACTTGCTCGACGACCAGCTGCGCCTGGAAATGGTAGAAAAAGCGCTGGAGCACGAGCCACAACTGAAGGCATGCGACTATGAGTTCCGCCTGCCTAAGCCATCTTATACCTGGCACACGCTGCAAGCCATCAGCAAGGATTACCCAGAAAATGAGTTCACCCTGCTGATTGGTGGCGACAACTGGGCTGCTTTCGACAAGTGGTACCACCACGACGACATTCTAGCACACTATCCCATCGTGGTTTATCCACGCCAGGGAGCCTGCATAGGCAATGTGCCAGAAGGCGTTACCATCGTAGAAACTCCACTGCTCAACATCAGCAGCACGGAAATCAGAAAGCGTATCAAAGAGGAGGAAAGCATCAGGGGAATGGTGCCGGAATGCATCGAGCAACTGGCTGTCAGAAACTACAGGCAGCTCTAAGCATCCCTCTCTCCGAAAACGCTTAAAATCATATTTAAACAACAAACAGCAAAAAATGAGTTGGAAAGAAATCATTAAGAAGTGTCTGAACGTGGCTTCTGCGCCGATTCGCAGAAATGCCAACTTCTTTGTGTTCATGTACCTGCTGGGCATGATCAGTTCTATCGTGACTACACCTGCCAAGGGGACTTTATACGACAACCTGTTTCTGGAACTCTTTGTCGACCTCTATGTGGTGTGTGCCGTTATCGCCATCTTCCCCAAGAAGGTGCGCTGGGGTCTGCGTGCCGTACTATACCTTATATTATATAGTACAGCTGCCGCCGACACCTATTGCTACGTGAATTTCGGCTCTACGCTCAACCCTTCTATGCTGATGCTGGTGGGCGAGACCAACAGTTCGGAGGCTAGCAGTTTCCTCTCAGCCTCATCTCTGCCGAAGTTCTCTTCAGTAGTGTGGGCTGGATTCTGCTTCTCGCTCTCATCCAGATTCTCATCGCCATCTTCCGCAAGCAACTCATCAAGCTATACGTTTTCATCATTACCGTTCTGGAGTTGGCTTCTGTCAAGAAACGGCTGATGGCTATCCCCCGCATGACTGCAGCCATGCCTGCCAGCTTCGGAATCCTATGCCTCATCATCTTCATCATAGGATGCTGCACCTCCTGGCACAACAAGACGGCTTACCATAAACTCATGAATGGTAGAACGATAGGCGAAGTAGAGCATATCCTGACAGAAAAGGATCATGCTGTTCTCTATCTGCCTGTCTACCGACTCCAATTCAGTATCTATGCCAACCAGCTGGCTGCGCATCAGATACCCAACTCATTCATGCCGCCCACGAAGTGAAGGTTGACAGTTGCAGCTACCGTTCGCCAAACATCGTACTGATTATCGGCGAAAGCTTCGGCCGACATCATTCCCAGCAGTACGGCTATTTTATGGATACCACTCCACAGCAGGTAGCCTTGGAGAAATCGCGCAAGCTCACCAAGTTTACCGATGTGGTAACCTGCTGGAACCTGACCAGTTTCGTTTTCAAGAACATGCTCTCTACCCATGTGGTAGGCGAGAAAGGCGAATGGTGCGACTATCCGCTCTTCCCTGAAGTGTTCCGAAAGGCAGGCTACAACGTAACCTTCATCACCAACGAATTCCTGCCACAGGCAAAGGAGGCGGTTTACGACTTCAGCGGCGGTTTCTTCCTGAACAACCCGGAACTGAGCAAACTTCAGTTTGACCATCGCAACACCCAACTCCACGACCTGGACGACGGACTGCTGAAGGATTATGATGACAGTCTGAAGAACTTCCAGAAGGAGCACAACCTCACCATCTTCCACCTGATGGGCCAGCATGTAAACTATAAGCAGCGCTACCGCACAAAGCAAGCCCGGTTCTGGGCAAGCAGTTATGAAGACAAGCGCCCTGAACTGACCAATGCCCAGCGCAAGATGCTGAGTCATTACGATAACGCCACCCTCTACAACGACTCTATCGTAGCCCAGATTGTAAAGCGTTTCCAAAAGCAGGATGCAATCGTCATCTACGTGCCCGACCATGGCGAAGAATGCTACGAAGAGAACCGAGGCTTCATCTGCCGTAACCATTCTGCAGAAATCGACTGGCCGCTGGCTCACTATGAGTTTGAAATTCCGTTCTGGATATACTGTTCGCCAAAATATATCAGGAATCACCGCGACATTTACCGTCAGATACGCAAAGCTAAGGACAAGCGTTTCATGACCGATGCCCTGCCTCATCTTCTGTTGTATCTGGCTGGCATTGAGACACCTACCTATAAGGAGGAATATAACATCCTGAGTCCGAAATATGACGAGATGCGACCACGTATCCTCAAAAACTCTGCCGATTACGACAAACTTCGTGATGCGCATCTGGAAAAGATAAAAAAGGAAGAAAGTAAAAAGGTAATAAAGAAAGAAAGGAGAAACTGATTATGAATAGTGCTATTCTATCACGCCCGGCATGCAATGCCCTGAGAGGACTCGCCATCATCGGCATCTTCTTGCATAACTACTGCCATTGGCTGGGACCTATCGTCAAGGAGAACGAGTATCAATACTTCCAGCACAATGTTGACTGGCTGAACCAGGTAATGGTCAGCATGGACCTCAACCTGCCTGTGCACCTGCTCTCGTTCTTCGGCCATTACGGTGTGCCCGTATTCCTCTTTCTGAGTGCTTACGGACTAGTGATGAAATATGAGGCTAAACCTCATCTCTCTACCGAACAGCAGACCAGAATGTACAACATCTCGGGCAAGAAACTTACAGGAAGCATCAACTGGCGCGAACCGCTCCACTTTATCCGCTATCACTATCTGAAACTCTTCAAGATGATGATAGTAGGTTTCGTGGCATTCACGATGCTCGACCTTATCACGCCTGGCTCTCACCACTATGCAGCGCTCGACATCGTTGCGATGCTGGGCATGTTCAATAATGTATTGCCAAATCCGGATAACATCATCTGGCCGGGTCCGTACTGGTTCTTCGGTCTGATGCTGCAACTTACATCTCTATCGACTGCTGCTCTATCGCCGCCATTGGGGATGGACCGTAGGATTGATGGCCATCTGCATCGTCATTCAGCTCATCCTGGGCGTGACAATCCGGAGAGTGAAGTGATGAACCGCTACCGCTACAACTTTATGGGCGGCATGCTGCCATTCGGTTTGGGCATCCTCTATGCCGCTATGGCGAGAAGATTCTGATGACCTTCCATTCGCCTATCACCAACTTCTTTGGCTGCATCTTCTGTCTGTCGCTTATCTACAGTCTGAGCGGCAGCATGGTAGGCTGGACCTTCGTGCCTTTCTTCTTCTGTCTGCTGAGCGTATTGGTAGCCGACCTGCTCCAGAACATCAGCTGGTTATCAGGTATTTACAAGGTATTAGAGTGGATGGGCAGCATATCAGCCGCTCTCTTCGTATGCCACCCTATCACCCGCAAGATATTCATCCCTATCAGCCGTCAGGGCGACATCTATGCCGGCCTGCTCCTCTACATCATATCGAGTATCTGCCTGGCTTGGCTCTTCACCCAACTGATGAAGAAGATTCCAAACCCGAAGCCCTAACCCTCTTCAATAGGAGAAGGAAGAACAAAGGAAAAAGCAAGAACAAAGGGAGAAGGAAGAAAGAACGAAGAAGAAGCAAGCAGCAAGAAAGAAAGCAGCAAGCGCGCCCCCGTTCCAGGCGATTCCATCGCCTGTCCCCCATAATAAACAAAAAAGAAATACCAGCATGAATTGGAAGATTAAAGATATAGAACTGGCGAATATCAGCCGGTTTCGCGGCGAGTTGATGGGAGCAGCCATGCTGTTCATCATCCTCTTTCATGTGGCATTGCTAGAGAAGATGCCTTTTTCGGGCTTCGCAGAATGGGCAATGTCGGTGTAGACATGTTCCTCTTTCTCAGCGGAATAGGTCTCTGGTTCTCGTGGATGAAGAATCCTTCTGCCAAGCATTTCTTCATCCGCCGTTATCTGCGCATCTACCCTACCTGGCTCATCATAGCCTGCCTCTTCTATATCCCTTCTTTCCAGGGCGGAAGCACCTGGAACTGGATCTATCTCTTTGGAGAGATAACCATCAACTGGGGGTTCTGGCTGCATGATGAGCTCAACTTCTGGTACATCCCGGCTACGATGATGCTCTATCTCTTTGCCCCTGCCTACATGGAACTCATCAAGCGCCATCCTATCTACCGCTGGCTGCCGGTGGTGATGATCATGTGGTGCATCCTGGTACAATATGTCACCCCAATACATCAGGCTGTAGGACACCTGGAGATTTTCTGGAGCCGCGTGCCTATCTTCTTCATCGGCATCAACATGGGTGAGATGGTAAGACAGAAACAGACGCTCGACGGCGCTTCGATATGGATGATATGGCTCATGTTCCTGATGACGCTGCTGGCGAGCATCTTCCTGGAACAGGAGAAGCACGGCATGTTTCCGCTCTTCCTCGAACGCATGCTCTATATCCCGCTCACCATCACCAGCATCCTGCTGCTGAACCGCATCTTCCGCCGCACCCCAGGGTGGTTTAACAAGGGGTTCATGTTTGTGGGAGCGCTGAGTCTGGAGTGTTATCTGCTCCATATCCACTTCGTGCTGAAATACATAGAGCCGCATCACTTGGGCTATTGGCCTACTTTCTTCATCTGCATAGGCATCACCCTGCCTACAGCATGGATTCTGAGCAAGATAGCCGGATGGATTTCTAAAGAGTTAGCTAAGTTTATCAAGTAAAAAAGAGTTTATTTATTAAGAAAAATAGGAGTTTTATGAACGAGAATAAATTGGAAGACAGTAAAGGTTTTGCTGCGCTGCTGCGACTGGTTCGCCCAAAACAATGGATCAAGAATGGCTTTATCTTCTTACCGCTGTTCTTTGGCGGCGCCTGTTGCATACAGATGCCCTGCTGGCGGGTCTGATTACTTTCTTCGCCTACAGTTTTGCCGCATCGAGCATCTATTGTTTCAACGATATCTATGATGTGGAGGCCGACCGCCGCCACCCTGTCAAGTGCCATCGTCCGATAGCATCGGGGGCGGTCAGCATCAAGCAGGCATACGGACTGATGTTCCTGATGTTTGCCCTCTCTATGGTATATGCAGCCTGCTCGGATCATGGGAGACGATGGGAATCATCATTTTCTATTGGCTTCTGAATCTCGGCTACTGCGCCAAATTCAAGCAATATGCCATCATCGATGTGTGTATCGTGGCATTCGGTTTCGTACTCCGTCTGCTGGCAGGTGGTGTAGCTACGGGCATCGTACTCAGTAAGTGGATTGTGCTGATGACCTTCCTCATTACCCTCTTCATGAGTTTTGCCAAGCGCCGCGATGATGTGCTGCGCATGGAGAAGACGGGCGAGGTCCCCGCAAGAATACCATCCGCTACAACCTCACTTTCATCAACCAGGCTATTACGATTACGGCTTCCGTAACCCTGGTATGTTACATCATGTATACGGTGAGTCCGGAGGTTATCGAGAATTTCCATACTGATTATCTCTATCTTACGAGTGTCTTTGTGCTGGTTGGTTTGCTGAGATACATCCAGATTGCTGTGGTAGACCAGAAGAGTGGTGATCCTACGAAGATTATCCTGCGCGACCGCATCACCCAGTTTATCGTGCTTGCCTGGTTGCTCTCCTTCCTGATCCTTATTTATATCGTATAAGAAAATGAAGAAAAAATTATATTGTTTCGATTTTGACGGAACGCTGACAACAAGCGATACCCTGCTGGAATTCATCAGATATGCCAAGGGTACCGGTCGTTTTCTGATGGTTTTCCTGATGTACAGTCCGCTCCTGGTACTGATGAAGTTGCATCTTTTTCCCAACTGGAAGGCGAAGCAACTCATCTTTGCCCATCTCTTTGCCGGCATGCGTATCGAGAAGTTTGATGCGCTCTGCCGCGATTTTGCCGAAGAATACCAGCATCTGTTACGCCCCAAAGGTGTTACGCTGGTACACGAAGCCCTGGTTGCAGGTGCTCAGGTTTTCATCGTGAGTGCCAGCATCGACAATTGGGTCCGCCCGTTCTTTAAAGTTCGCGGCCTAGATGGAGTCAGGGTATTGGGTACTCAGATAGAAGTGATTGACGGCAGACTTACCGGCAAGTTCAAGAGCAACAACTGCTATGGCGTGGAAAAGGTGCATCGCATCTGCGAGGCACTGACCACCACTGCCGCCTATGCCTACGGTACCCCCTCATTATCTTTCGACCGCACGCAATATGATATTGAGGCATTTGGCGACAGCCGAGGCGACAAGGAGATGCTCGCCTTCGCCGATAAAGGTCATTACAAACCTTTCAGAATTTAGAAACGCATAACGGAAGACAGGAAAGCCTAACGGAGTCGCGAACCATCTTGCCAAGTACCCATATACGGCGAAACGCCGTATCAAGTATGCCAACTTACTGACTTACAATACATTAACTTGTTATGAAACAAAGGAATACAGACATCGACTGGATAAGAGCCATACTCATTATTCTCATGATATTGATTCATATCGTGAGCTTCGGCAACACATACCCCCAGCTCAAGGCAGGCATTCTCTCGTTCATGATGCCTACCTTCCTCATCATCACGGGCTATCTCGTGAATATCGAGAAAAGCCCAAAGGAGATGGGAAGATACCTGATGTGTCTCGCTTTGCCTTACGTCATCATGGTAACCGGTTTCTCTGTACTCTCCTATTTCATGCCGGTGAGAGATGGCATAACGGAACTGTCACTCTCTCAGATTTGTGAGAAGATATTCGTTACTTCCATCGGTCCCTATTGGTTCATCCAGACCATGATTATCTGCGGCATTCTCTATTACGTCAGTTTCAAGGGAGCAATCTGGGGAACCCTCAGACAGGGAAAAACGACGATGAGCACCACCACAAACCTCTTTATCTTCGCCACCCTACTCCTGCTCCTGTCCAAGACACCCGCTCTTTCGCCCAGTGCCGCCACCTATTATTTCATCGGAGCGGTACTCAGACAATGCCATATCAGCTTTGACAGAATATTCCGTCCTTCACCGGTTGCCCTGCTGCTCTGGATCAACTTGCTGGGCTTAGAAGAATGGTACGACTGGGGCACGCTCGCCATCGTCTTCTCCTGCTGGTGCTGCATTTCATCCCTGATGTGGATACACAGCCTCATCAAACGCCTACAGGATAATGCCAGCGTTCGAAAGACAGAAGACACCTTATTATATATAGGCCGCAACACGCTTCCTATCTATCTCTTCCACCCCATCTTTACGATGGCAGCCAAGTTTTATCATCCCCTCTTTAGTTGGGACAGGAGCGAAATCTGTTTCGCCCTCGTTACCATATTCATCGCCATTGCCGGAAGCATCGGCATCGCCAAGATAATGGAGAAGACCCATTTGGCTTATCTCTTCGGAAAAGGAAAGATGCTGAGATAAATAATACCAGGATATATTTGGTAATTTGGAGATTTTGAAGTACTTTTGCAACATGAATATCAAGAACAAGATAAATAATATGGATGATGCCAAGCGAGAGAAGCTGGGCGAAGTCATCAGATTCGGAATCGTAGGCGGCCTGGCTACGGTACTGCAATATGTCATCTACCTGGCTATGATGCTGGCACTGGCCCATTTCATCCCCAACATGGCGACCACAGTCTGGCTACCACCGCCAACACCATCGCTACATCGTGAGTTTCATCTTCAATTTCATCGCCAGTACCCGCTATACCTTCAAGGTAAAGGCGAATGCCAAGCGCGGAGCAGGATTCACCCTCTCCCACATCGTCAACTACTCGATGCAGACCCTCTGCCTCAACCTCTTCGTAGGCTTGGGTCTAGCCAAACAGCTGGCTATGATACCCACCCTCTGCATCTGCATCCCGGTAAACTTCCTTCTGGTAAGGTTCTTCCTGAAGAAATAAGGGGATTCAAAAACACGATAAAAGAAAGATATGAAAAAGATATTCGATATTTTTAAAATAAAGAAAGAGGAAAGTGTTTCAGCACTCGTCGCACTCATCATAGCATGTGCCCTCAATGCCCTGACTGTCATCAAATACCACAGCCAGTTCTCGCAGATTACAGATAATTATCACAAACTCTTTGTCAAGACCTTCCATGTGGCAGGTTTCGACCCGCTTACCTATAGCATCGTATCTCACTGGGACACAGAATATAACGTATACCGCCACCCGCTGCTGGCGTTCTTCATGTATATCCCGAATCAGATAAATCAAGGATTGATGATGCTTACCGGCATCAACTGCGTTCAGTTTGTCGTGGGAGCTATCCTGGTGTTCTGCGCCTTCTATTCCTTCATTTTTCTTTACCGTATATTCAGAGAAGTGATTGGTACAGAGCGCTTTGATGCAAACCTGCTCTCTGCCTTCTATTTCTCTTTCGCCTATGTGATGGTTTCAGCGATGGTACCCGACCATTTCATCATGTCGATGATCATACTCCTCTGTACCCTGTATATCACAGGCGTATGCATGAAGAAAGGCAGACAGCTTTCCATCTGGCAGACTATCCTGCTCTTTGTATTGACAGCGGGCGTATCGCTCAACAATGGTCTGAAGACCTATCTTGCCGCCCTTTTCACCAATGGCAGAAGTTCTTCAGTATCAAATACTTCCTGATAGGAGTCATCCTTCCTGCCGCACTCATGTGGGCTTTCGCCAGATGGGAATACCGCACCTTCGTATGGTCTAAGGAGATGGCAAGACACGAGGCTAAGATGAAGAAAAACAAGGAAGCCACAGCCAAGATTTACCAGCAATACCGCGACAGCACTGGCGTGAAAGACTCGGCAAAGGTAGAAGCTGCCGTCAGGAAAATCATCAAGGATAAAGCGCATGCCAAATATGTTCGTGACCATAAACTGATATGGAACAAGAACACGGGCAAGCCTATCGCCAAGGGCGAATTCATGAACTGGACCGACAAGACGACCTCCCGCTCGCAAACTCTGGTCGAGAATTTCTTCGGTGAAAGCATCATGCTGCACCAGCAGAACCTTCTGGGCGATGTATTGCGCAACCGTCCGGTTATCGTGAAATACCAGTCTGCGGTCAATTATGTGGTAGAGGCATGCATCGTTGTGCTTTTCTTACTTGGCATCCTTGCCGGCAGGAAGTCTAAGTTCCTATGGCTCACCCTGACATTCTTCCTGATGGATACTGCCCTCCATATCGGTTTGGGCTTCGGTATCAACGAGGTATATATCATGACTGCCCACTATATGTATGCCCTTCCTATCGCCATCGCCTTCCTGGCGCTCAAGGCAAAAGGAAAGAGCCTGAAATGGGTCTTCAGAGGATTGATGCTCGCCATCACCCTCTATCTGTGGATAAGCAACGGATATCTGCTGGCAGGCTACATGCTAGGATAAATTTTAGCAAGAAGCCTTGATCCAGCGGATGATATCCTCATGCTTCATATCAAACTTACGGGCAAAGAGGCGGTTGCTTTGTTCCAGCTCCTCTTTGTCTGCCAAAGTCCAGACGTATGGATTGCCCCGTTTCCAGTCGATGAGTCGCATGCAGCCCTCATATTCATCTTTTTCTGAGTACAGGGCGGCCCGGAAATCGGGATGATTCCATACCAGGGTCTGCAGGAAGAACTCATCAGGGCAGAAGGTATAATTGAATCTTTTCAATACAAACGGCTTCTGGCACACCACATACTCCACACATGCCTGCGTGATGCTCACCCAGTTGGCACCCTTGGCAAAATCCATCTTCTGGCGATGCAGGAACGGCATGAGCAGCATCGAAAGATATTTATTCAGTCGTCTGGTAATGACATTCAAAGCCCCATACTTCGAGCGGGTAAGACTGGTAAATAGCCAATAACGCATCATCTTCCGGCGGCAATCCCATTCAAATTCCTCACCATGATTGATGCCCACAAACTCTTTACCCTGATGCTCCTCAAAGAACTGATGGATGTAATCCTGCGATTTGATAGGTAAATCCTGACCACTCAGCAGATGGTAGTAGGCATAAGGTCCATGCTTCAAAGCCTCCTCGAAAAGCACATACTCCGCCTTAATCTGGCTCAGATTTCCCCAACGCACATCCACCCTCTGTTCCAATAAAAAGAGGCGTGCCTTGGAAAGAACCAGCGGTTCAGCACCATCCAGCATATCCGATTTCCGGTCGATATGCAGAAATATATCATTGCGCTCATCATCGAGCATCGACAGCAATACCCTCAGAAGCGGTAAACTGCCATGAGCCATTATCAAAAAAGCATGTTTCATTGTCATTATTTATCTTTATTATCCAACTGTCCGTCCTGATGACTTTTTCATCATCATTGCGACAAAGATACACCAAATAAAAGAGAATACAAAATAAAACTCCGTTTTTATCAGAAAAAAGACACAAAATAGAGTCTTTCTTTTTGAATATTCAGAAAAAACAATTACTTTTGCAGCGCTAAGTAGGAGATGCGGCATGCATCAGCCCAGCAAAAAAATAATCAGAGAATGAACAATATATTTAGAATTAAAAAAGAAGAAAGGCTCTTTGCCTTGATTACACTCATCGTTATCATCGCCTTCAATGTGCTGATGATAACCTATCATTTTGATGATTTCGGCAAACCGAAAGCAGGATTCTGGACGCTCTTCACCAAGAACTTTCAGATTTCAGGTTTCGACCCCTACACCTACCTTACCCTCTCGAAGTGGAAGGTGTATTACACGGAGTATCGCCATCCCATGCTCCCTTTCTTCCTCTATCCTTTCTCGCTACTGAACGGCTGGCTGATAGAACTCACCTCCCGCAACTGGGCAACTACCATCGTGGCGGTGATGATGACATTCTTCTCCACCTACTCCACCCTCTTCTTCAGAAGAATCTTCAGAGAGGTGATGCAGCTGAAGGCTATAGACAGCAATGTGCTCACAGCGATGCTTTTTTCCTTTGCCTACGTGCTGCTCGTCACCTTTGTGGATGACCATTTCGGCATGTCGCTTTTCTTCCTGTCGATGACACTTATCTGGCAGGCAAACAGCAGCAGGAACACCGCAGCATGCCTTGGTGGCAAACAGCCCTGCTCTTTTTCTTCACGGCAGGCATCACGCTGAGCAATGGCGCCAAGACCTTCCTTGCCGCCCTCTTTACCAATGGCAAAAAACTCTTCCGCCCGAAATATCTGGCATTGGGCATCATCTTGCCTACCTTCTGATAGGTGCTGCAGGCATTTACCAGAACAAGGCTTTCATCATTCCGAACCGTCAGGAAGGAGAACGGCTCGTTGCCCAAAAGGCTGCAAAAGACAGTACTTTTAGGGCAAAGATGGAACAGAAGCAAAAACACGATAAGGCCATCGCTGGCAAGAATATCCAGAAACGAGGCATGCTTTCATGGGCAGATATGTCTATCTCCCGTTCAGAATCATTGGCTGAAAACGTTTTTGGCGAATCGCTTATCCTGCACAGAGAACATCTGCTGGAAGATATCCACAGCCACCGCCCGATATTCGTGAAATACCAGACACCCGTTCCTTATATCATAGAGGGTATCATCGTGCTTCTGCTGTGTATGGGCTTTTGGATGGGAAGAAGATCGACCTTTCTCTGGCTCACAGCCTCATGGGTGGCATGCGATGCCTTCATTCATCTGGTCATGGGATTCGGACTGAACGAGGTTTATATCATGGCTGCCCATTGGGCGTTCATCATTCCGATCTGTATCGGATACATCATCAGAAACTGTAAGGAGAAATATCTGCCTTATCTTCGTGGAGGACTCGCCATCATCACCATCTTCCTGTTCTTCTATAACAGCACGCTGATATTCGAGTATCTCACAAGATAAAAAAGTATCTTAGATTAAAACCATCATGCTGAAAATAAGTATTTTAACCCCTATCTATGGAGTAGAAAAATATATCGAACAGTGCGCCCGTTCACTGTTCGAGCAGTCGTATGCGTCTATCGAATACATCTTTGTAGATGACTTTACCCCCGATAAAAGTATCGGTATCCTACAATCGCTTCTGAAAGAATATCCGGGAAGAGCACAACAGGTACGCATCATCCACCACGACAGAAACCGGGGCGTGGGAGCTGCAAGACAGACGGCACTGATGGCGGCTACAGGCGATTATCTTTTATTTGCCGATAGCGATGACATGCTGCCGAAAGATGCAGTTGAGAAGCTGGCAGGAAAAGCAGATAGTAGCCATGCCGATCTGATTGATGGCGGCTACCGGGAATGGTGCGATGAAAAGGCAGGCAGACTCCAGAAACCTTTTGATGTTTCTGATGAGAAACTGCTCAAACTGCTTGTCTGTCAGAACATCATCACCAACCGGCTGTGGGGCAGAATCTATAAGCGTTCGCTCATCATGGAGCACAGGATATTCTTTGAAGAGGGCATCAACTATGCGGAAGATCTTTTCTGGAATGCCCAGTTTATGTTCTACGGCAAAAAGGTGAACATCGATGATGCAGTATATTATTACCGTACCGACAATGAGAATTCCTACAATCACAACATCTCTGAAAAGAACCTCCTGTCATACTTCAAATCAACCCGCCGACTCATCGATTTTTTCGAGCAGAACGATAAGAAGCATCAGTACCTCAGGGCCACAGAGATAGGCATCGTCAATGCCTACCGCTGGGCGGCAAACGCTCATGTAGCCTTCGAAAAGGTGGATCAGGCGCTCGACTACAAGCCTAAGAACTGCCTCATCCGACTCATCATCAAGCTCATAAAAAAGGGGGTACCTGTCAAGAGGGTGAATCTTATCTACCTCGCTTACAGAAAGCTATACACTCTTCTAATATCTGCACCTTCAGCAGTTTCATGATACAGAAGTAGATGGTGGCAGAAACCAGCAGACGAACCAGCAGCAGGAGATAGATGTTCTGCAAGCTGCGGGTAATGAAATAGGTGGCCACCATGGTGGCTGCCGCACAAAGCATGAATGGCAGTATATCCTTTGCCACATCCAGGAACCGCAAGCCTGCAACACGCTTCAGCATCCACTGCCAGACCAAGAGCCAGGCTATTATAAATAAGGTATAGGCTATCACCATGGTCTGGATGCCATATTGATGACAAAACAATACCAAGGCGAGCAAACCCACTACCTGACCGATGTTGCACCACATATACACATCAGAACGCCCCTTGCTGATGGCAAGATTCTGATAAAGCGTGTAAATAGGCATAAAGGCACCGCTCACGCAGAGAATCTGCAACAGCGGCACACTGGCTATCCATTTCTCATGAATCGTAATCAGAATGAATTCACGTGATACAAGGGTCAAGCCAAACATCAAAGGGAAAGAAAGGAATGCCGTGAAACGGAGCATCTTTCTGAACACCAGCAACTCGCGGTTTTATCGTCCTGGATAGAAGCCAAGACGGGCTGAGCTATCTGTCCCACCGTATTGGCAACAAACGAATTAGCCTTGGTGTCCCAGTTGTATGCCTGACTATAGTTACCCACATCATTAATCGGATAGAACCTGCCGAAGACAAAGGTCAATACATTGTTGCTCACCGTATTGATGATGTTGGTAACCAGAAGTTTCACGCTGAATCCGAACATCTTCCTTACCGGTCCGAAATCGATATGAAAGTTCGGGCGCCATCCCGTATAATAATATCTTCCTATATTCAGCACGAGGATAAAGATAACCTGCTGCCAGGCAAGACTCCAGTAAGCCATGCCGTTGAATGCCAGTACCAGTCCCACGACATTCGAACTGATCAGAGCCATGAAATTAACGATGGTAATCTCCTTGTTCATCATGTTCTTCATCATATATCCGTTCTGGGCGATGCCAAACGAAGAGATGAAGAAACTCAGGAACACAAAGCGCGACAGGGAGGTGAGACAAGGCTGATGGAAGAAATCTGCTATCAGCGGCGCACAGAAAAAGAGCACCACATACATGGTAAGACTCACCAGGACATTAAACCAGAACACCGAGTTATAATCGTTGTCGGTGGGTTTCCTGATATTCACCAGTGCCTGGGTAAACCCGCTACTCTGCAGATTGCCCGCTATCAGGGTGAATATGGTAAGGATGCCGATGATACCATAATCGGCTGGCGACAACAAACGCGCCAAGAAGATGCCAAAGAGGATATTGAGTACCTGGGTAGAGCACTGTTCATCGCTCCCCAGAACAATCCCTTGGCGGTTTTTTCCTTTAATGATTCTGCCATCGTTTCTATCTTATAAATATGGAATATTACTTGTTTTTACTTTTTAGAATGCAAAAGTAGCATAAATAGTTTGAAGTTCAAAACTTTTTGCTTACTTTTGCAGCCGTAAAACAGAAAAAAGTATGGATATTAAGAACATCAAGAAGGAATGGAACGCCACAATACTCGATATATTGAAGGCTTTCATCGAAATCTGCAACAAGTATCACCTCAGATATTACTGTTGTGCCGGCACCGCCATCGGAGCCGCCCGTCACCACGGAATGATTCCCTGGGACGATGACATCGACGTACTGATGCCACGCCCCGACTACGACCGTCTGCTCGAAATCGCCAAGCATGAAGACTTTGGCAAATACGAGGTAGTAACTCCCTACAACAACGAGTCATACCCTCTGTATTTCTCCAACTCGTGAATCGCGAAACCACCCTTATCGAGGAGAAGGAGCGTCCCTGCATCATCGGTCTTTACGTAGATATCTTCCCTCTTGATGCCACCGACGATGACCTGGAAACGGCAAAGGCGCTGTATCGCAAATACTCTAAGACCATCAACCGTCTGAATGCCGTAACCACCCACAATACTTTCTTTGAGTACATCTCCCTGCTCCTGCACAAGGAAACCTGGGGCCGCTTTGCCATCAAGACGCTCGCCTTCTTCTGCCGCAGCAAGATGCGCCACCGCCTCATCCAGCAGATGGACGAGATGAGTCACCGGTATGACTTCGATAAGGCGAAGAACGTACTGGTGAATACGGGTTCCTACCACTATAAGGAGATTTTCCCGAAAGAATGGCTCGGCAAGGGCAAGGAATTCCCGTTCGAGGATACCATCGTCTTGCTGCCGGAGCAGGCTGATACCTATCTGCGCCACTTCTTTGGCGACTATATGAAGTTTCCACCCGTAGAACAGAGAGTAGAGAAACACCTTCGCTACTATCTGAACATGGAAAAGCGGGAAACATGGGATGAGATTAAAAGAAAGCTTTAGCCTTCCCTCACTTCCTGCAAGGTATGTCCGAAACCTTCTTCTACATCAAAGAGCGGTTTCCAGCCTAAAGCCTTGAGCTTATCCGTACTGAAGGTTGCCTTGGTGATAGGCGTGGTATTGCCCTGCTGCGCATCCGCCTCAGGAATATCAAACACCACCTTTCTATCCGCTTTCCGGGCTATCAGCTCTGCCAGTTGGCGGATGGAGATATTCGATTCTGAATGAGCCACATTATAGGCATTTTCCTTCTCGCCATCCAGCAGGAGGCGCAAGATGGCATGGGCGGCATCTACCACATAAAGCCAGGAGCGGAAAGCCTCACCCTTACTCTTCAGGACGATATCCTCACCCTTCAGAACATTGCGGATAAACTGGGCATACACCCTATTGTCACTCTCCGTAAAACCCGGACCGTAGGTATGACTCAGTCTGGCTATCACCACATCGGCATCATACTCTGCTCCGTATGCCATGCAGAGTGTTTCGGCAGCACGTTTGGAAGATGGATAGCAGGCACGCACTGATGCACAATCCACATAGCCGTTACTCTTCTCGGTAAATTCAGAGCCATCGCCCTCGCCATAGATTTCACCCGAAGAGATATAAACCATGCGCTGCATGCGGTGACTCAATCCATATTCCAACAGGTTGGATACGCCGTTGATGTTTGCCTTCATCACCTCTACAGGGTTCTGCTTAAAGAAGTTAGGACTCGCATTGCTGGCTGCATCGATAATGTAATCAGCGCCCTCAGCCAACTCATTATAGACCGGTTCCCCTATCATCTGTCGATACTCTTGATGACAGGATGGGTAACGTCTATCTCTGCAAAGAAGAAAGATTCATCCTCCCAATAGGCTGCAAACTTCTGTCGGGCACGTTCCTTGTTTCTTCCGGCTGCTATCACCTTGTAGCACCGGGCAGGATTCTGCATCAGCACATCAACCACACAGCCTCCTACCAATCCTGTAGCACCAGCCACAAGAATGGTCTTGCCATGCAGACGCCCCAATTCCAAACCTTCCCGGAAAAGGCGCGCAATATCTTCCTTATATGGTGAATTTTCTATCATAACATGTTTATTTTAACCAAGCCTCAGGCTGAACCTTCATCAGTGCCTTCAGTATCTCCAGATCCTCAACGGTGGTTATCTTGATGTTCTTCTCTGAACCAGGCACGATATGCATCTGTCTGCCTCCCAGTTCTGCCATCAGGGTACAGGATGCCACCGAATTGGTGATGCCCTTCTCCTTAGCCTCTTCGTGGGCTGCTATCAGATTGCCCAAACGGAAGGTCTGGGGTGTCTGGGTACGGATCAGTTTGTCGCGCGGAATACTGGTGTTGGTCGTAAAACCATCTTCGCTCTCCAGGATAGCCTCTCTACATTTGATACCCGTAATGGCATAGCCATACTTCTGGCAGATGGCGATATTGGATGAGATGATGTCTTGCGACAAAAGTGGGCGCACGGCATCATGCACCAGCACCAGGTCGTCATCACCGCATCCCGCCTCTTTCAAGCCATAGATACCATTGTGGATCGACTCCTGACCATTGCTTCCGCCAGGGAATATCCATTTCAGCTTGGTAATGCAGACTGGTTGGCATACGACTGCAGTACCGTTTCCCAACCTGCCAGACATACCACAGCAATACCCTGAATATCAGGATGCTTCTGAAAAGCCATCATCGTATGGATGATGATCGGACAGTTGTCTACATGCATAAACTGCTTTGGGATGTCCTGTCCCATTCTATTGCCAGAACCTCCGGCTATGATCAATGCATAGTTCATATTCTCTATCTTTAAATTGATTATTTCTGAATGATTCTCCCCGGATTCCCTACCACGGTAGCCCCGTCGGGAATATCCTGGAATACCACGGCACCGGCGCCTATCGTCACGTGGTTGCCGATATGGATGCCGCCGAATACCGTGCGCCGGTATAAATCTTCACGTCATTTCCGATGGTAGGTCTGCCGCCCTTGCCGTTGCCCAGCGTCACCATCTGCAGACAGTAGAAGTCATCACCTATACTTTCTGCGTTGAGATAGGTGGCATAGCTGTGCTCCAGATGCGCACCCTTCCCGATATGCGGGCACCAGATGGTCATCGTACGCTCGGGAGGCAACAGCCAGCTGATGAAAACCGAACGATATTCGCCCATACGGTAATAAAACAGATTGCGGAAACTCATTTCGCGGGTGCATGCCTTAATCAGGTTGAGCACCGTAGGCTTCCTGTCCTGCACCTTCAGCAGGTCGGCATCTATCTCCTTCTTATGGAGCAGATACAGAGCAATATGCGGCAACATGCGCACCGCCGAAGCTGACAATATGATGGTTTGTACTATCGGATTCATGACTTTAAATCTTATTTTTATCTTTGCAAAGATACAAAAAATAAAGCAACTAGCATGCTTTTATCCGAAAACAATTGTTCTTTTCACTAAAAATAAGATAATAGAACAGGGTTTGTAGATTTTTAGTCGGTTTTATTGCTAAATAATGTGAATTAAATAGCTTTCCATATAACTTTTCCGTACCTTTGCACAAAGTTATATATAACGATATTTTAGAAGAGGATAAAAAAGAACATCATGAAGAGGATATTGATTGTAGAAGACGATTTGGCATTCGGAACAATGATACAGACTTGGCTCAAAAAGAAAGGATTCGATGTAGAAAGGGTAACATCCGTAGCGCTGCCATCAAAGCGATGGGAGCCGGCGATGCATTCCATCTGGTTCTTTCCGACCTGCGCCTGCCCGACCATGACGGACTGGTATTGCTCCAGCATATCAGAAAGTCCGATGCCCACCTGCCTTTTATCGTAATGACTAGCTATGCAGAGGTTCAGAATGCTGTATGTGCCATGAAATCGGGTGCTACCGATTACGTGGCTAAGCCCTTCCATCCCGAAATCCTCTTAGAGAAAATCCGTGAGGCTATCCAGTCGGCTGCTTCTGCGGTTTCAGCCCCTCAGCCTGCGGAATCTGCCGCCATGCAGGATGCCCCCCAAGAAGAGCAGCAGGCGCGGAGGTGCCTAGATATATAAAAGGTGAAAGCGAGGCTTCCAAGCAGCTCTACGAATTCGTTTCGCTCGTTGCCCCAACCCCGATGTCAGTGCTCATTCTCGGAGCCAGCGGCACCGGAAAGGAATATGTGGCGCGCAGCATCCACGAACAGAGTCTGCGCAAGGACAAGCCTTTCTATGCCATCGACTGCGGCGCATCCCTAAGGAGGTGGCGGCATCTGAATTCTTCGGATATAAGAAGGGTGCCTTTACCGGAGCCGAACAGGATAAGAAGGGTGCCTTCGAGATAGCTAACGGCGGAACGGTTTTCCTCGATGAGATGGGAAACCTCAACTACGAAGTACAGGTGCAGCTCCTCAGAGCCTTGCAGGAGAGAAAAATACGTCCGCTGGGCAGCACGCAGGAGATTGATGTGGATATCCGACTCATCTGTGCCACCAACGAGAATCTGGCGCAGGCGGTAGCCGAAGGCAAGTTCAGAGAGGACCTCTATCACCGCATCAACGAGTTTACCATCTACATGCCTGCCCTCAAGGACAGAGGTGCCGACATCTTCCTCTTTGCCAACCTCTTTATCAAGCACGCCAACCAGGAACTGGGCAAGAATGTGCTCGGACTGGATGCCAAAGCCTCCGAAATCATTGCCTCATACGACTGGCCGGGCAACCTGCGCGAACTGAACAATGTGATGAAGCGCGCCACCCTGCTCACCCGTGGCAAGTATATCGGTGCCCAGGAACTGGAGAAGACGATGGCACAGACCTCCCCAGCCCGACCAATCAATATGCAGCTGCACAGCAAACAGTCGGAACAGGAAAGCATCGCCGCTGCCCTGAGAGCCACCCACGGCAACAAGAGCAAGGCTGCCCAACTGCTTGCCATCGACCGCAAGACTCTCTACAACAAAATGAAAAAATACGGCATGGAGTAAAACATTCCCCAATATATTCCACACTATATTGGGGAATGTTTCTACACCTTTTCCCCACTTTCCCCACACCCCATTTCTGGCACAGAGCACCATCTCGTCTGATTATCAGACACTTAACCAACTCATCAATTTTTGGCACGCCTATTGTGATATTATTTAGCGAACTCGCAAATGAGTTTCAGCAAGAGAATTAATAAACAAATAATATTCACAATTAAAAAACAAAAGAATTATGAAAAAGTTAGTATTTGCAGTTATCGCAGCAGTAGCAATGGTATCAGTTAGCAATGTATTTGCAGGTAACAGAATGGTAAGCGTTGCAGGTTCAGAACCAGTAGACACAGTAGCTCCAGCCGACACAACAGCAACACCTATTGAGGCACCAGCAGCAACAGTGGATTCAACCGTAGCAGAGTAAATCCACCTTCAGAAAATAGTAATTACGCGTCGCTTTCAATGAAACAGGAGATAGATGACCAGATTTTGGCATTTATCTCCTGTTTTCGTTGGTTTATATCGCATTTTTGATTAACTTTGCACGCAAATAGCAAAAAGACTCAAAACATTAAAAGATAAGAAGATGCAGCAAACAAACGTTCCTTTCAAGGTAGCCCTGGGTTACATCATCGTCGCCATCGTACTGATTCTGGCGATAGGGCTGGTATATCGCAACACCACAACCGTGCTCGCTATCAACCAGGCAACCCGCGACTATATCGAAAAGCGACAGGCAGCCGACAGCACCATGTCCAACCTGCTCAAGGAGGAACAGACCAATCTGCAGCAGCTTACCCGCGCCATGCAGGGCAAGTCATCCCACAACTATCTGCACGAGAAGATGAACAGCCTCAACAGTGGCGAAGATTCCGTTGTCGTGCATTCCAAGGCACCCAAGACTCATGTGGCAAAGAACACCACCGTAGAGGTGATGAAAACCCGCAAGGGCTTCTTCCGCCGCCTTGCCGATGCCTTCAAGAAGGAACATGCAGAAACGCTCAGCATCAGACGCGACAGTAACCAGGCTGTCACCGATACCCTCTCTACCCCGGTCAACTTAGCCGGAAACGTAGCCAATATTCTGGAACAGATTGACCGCAAGGAGAAGCAGTCTACACGCGATAACCACGAAGCCATCAACCGCGAGGTGAGAGACCTGCAGATAACCAATGCCCGCATCGCCCTGCGCTCCTCCCAGCAGCTCAACGATATCCACCAGCGCGAACGTCAGGCGATGCAGCAGGCCATCAACCAGGCGATGCAGCGCGCCAGAATCTGCTCTGGCAGATAGGTCTGCTTGCCATCGTAGCCATCACAGCCGCCGTCATCCTCGTCTATTACATCTACCGCGATACGCAGAAGGAACGCATCTACCGCGAGAATCTCGAAGAGGCTAACGAGGAAATCAGGCGCATCATGAACCAGCGCGAGCGCCTGCTCCTCACCATCACCCACGACATCAAGGCTCCGGCTGCCAGCATCTCGGGCTTCATCGACCTGATGAAGGATTATGTCGACAACCCGCAGGGTATCTCCTGCCTCAACAGCATCAAGGGTTCTGCCACCCATCTCTCCCGGCTCGTTGCCGCCCTGCTCGATTATCACCAGTTGGAAAACGGACTGATGAAGCTGAACCCTATAGATTTCTCGCCTGCCGACATGTTCCGCCAGTGTGCCGGAGAGATGCAGATCCTGAGCCAGGAGAAGGGATTGGAACTGCATCTGGAGCTCGATGGCATCAGCAGTCCGAAGACCTACTACCGTGCCGATGCCTTCCGTATCCGTCAGATACTCAACAACCTGGTAAGCAATGCCATCAAGTATACCGATAAGGGCAGCGTCACCATCCAGGCAGCCATCAGTCCCCAGCACCTCCTCACCTTCTCGGTAAGGGATACCGGCAAGGGCATGACCACCGAAGAGCGCCAGAAGGTATTCCAGGCGTTCACCCGTCTGAAGAGTGCTCAGGGCATCGAGGCACCGGTCTCGGGCTGAACATCACCCAGGAACTGGTCAATCTGCTTCAGGGCACCCTGCGTCTGGAATCCGTCAAGGACAAGGGCAGCACCTTCACCGTCACCATTCCGCTTGCCTTAGGTACCGCTCCTGCAGCAGAAGAGGCAGAAGAGCAGAAGCCCCTCGCCCCAGCCAAGCCCCATTTCGAAAACCACAAGATACTGCTGCTCGATGACGACCCGTTGCAGCTCCGTCTGCTTCAGGAGATGCTGAAGAAGCTGGTAGGCGACAGTTGGCAAGTCTTTGCCTGTCTGCATGTAGCCGAGGCGCTCACCGTGCTCCACAACGAGCATCCTGCGCTGATGATGATGGATATCGAAATGCCCGAGATGAACGGCATCAGGATGATTCAGCACATCAACCACAGTCACATGAAGGTAGTAGCGATGACTGCCCACGATGCCAGCATCATCAGAGAGTTGAAAGAAGCCGGTTTCGACGATTGCCTCTTCAAGCCGTTCAGCACAGAGAAGCTGAAAGAAATCCTCGGATTGGAGGATGCAGCATCAGAAACAGAGGATATGCAGAGAAAACATCATCAGCAGCAGAGGATATAGTAGAGGAATCCAATAAGAAATCCCGCTTTGCACCCCTCCTGACCTTTGCAGAAGGCGATCCGGAGGCAGAAGCCGAGATACTCAGCACCGTCAAGCAGGAGTTGTCATCCCATCTCCAGAACCTCCAGCAGGCAACAGAAGGCGAGTTATCAATAGAAGCCATCGGCAAGACAGCCCACAAGCTCCTCCCTATCGCCACGATGATAGAGATGGAGACCCACCAGCACATCGCCGCCCTCGCTCCCGAGCATATCAGCGATCTGTCAGAATCTCAGATAAGAGCCTACACCCAGGCCATTATCGCCGACCTGAAGGGCTTTTAAAGGTAAAAAGGTAAAAAAGGCCTACCCCCGTTCGTCCCCATTCCCAGCGATTCCATCGCTGGTCCCCGTAAAGTTAAAAGCCCCTGATGCAAGAACACACCAGGGGCTATTTTTCAAGACTTAAGGGGACCAGCGATGGAATCGCTGGGAACGGGGCCGCATTTTAGTTGATAGTTTATAGAGGGCTAACGCCGTCGAGCGAGGCTGCCCTATCAACTATTAACTATAAATTATTAACTAAACGAAAGGGGCTAAGCCTCTTTTTACCTTTTTACTTTTTTACAGCCCCTCTTATCACGAACCAGGCATGAACTGCAAGGGTGGAAGAAGGCCGTAATGGGTGCGCATCACCTGAAAACGCTCCTTCAGGGAGGCTTTGTGGTTCTGCGTGGTCATGCCACCATCCAGGAAATGGGTGAGGACGGCATGGACGTTACGCAACGGCAACTTGCGGCGAGATGACTCCCGCATGATGCGGATGCACCAGTCTACATCTGCCGAATAACGGTAGTGCAGATCGTAATGAATCTCACGGGCTATGTCTGTGCGGGCATAGAATGACTGGTGGCATACCAGCATGCCCCAGATGAACGAACGCCACGTGAGCTTCTTGGGTGGGGCTAGACGGCGATGACGCAGGAAATGGCCCATCTCGTCCACGATATCGGTATCCCCGTAAAGTACGCCGGGCAGTAATTCGCCTTCGCCTACACAGCCTTCTACATATTCCAGCGTATCGGCTGTAGGAAAGGTGTCACCGGCATTCATGAACACCAGGTAATCGCCCGTAGCTCGGTCGATGCTCTTGTTCATGGCATCATAAAGTCCCTTGTCGGGCTCTGATATGACCACGATTTCGTGCGAACTCTCGCCTACTGCATTGCGATGCTGATATGCCTTCACCAGCTGGAGGGTGCGGTCGCGGGAACCGCCATCCATGATGATGTGCTCAATGTTGCAGTAGGTCTGGCGCTGCACGCTGTCGAGGGTACGCTGCAACTCCTTCTCGGCATTGTACGTACAGGTTACGACGGTGAACTTAATCATAACTTATAGTTTTTGTAGGCCATCGCCTCGTTATAAACTTCAATATATTTCAATGCTACTGCATGCTGCGAATAGTTCTGTGCTACCTTCTGCAGACATGCCTGCTTCAGAGCCGCCCTGTCGGCCTCTTCGAGCACCCAGTGAATGCCACTCGCCAGGTCTTCGGTATCGCGGTAGTTAGCTACGTAGCCGTTCTGCTGATGGTCTATCATCTCCGGTATACCTCCTACCCTGAAACCGATGCTCGGCACGCCGCACGCCATCGACTCCATGATGGTGTTAGGGAGGTTATCTTCGAGCGATGGCAGCACAAAGGCATCTGCAGAATTGTAGATTGCCACAATCTGCTTCTCATCGCTGACATAGCCGAGCGAATAGGACGGCAGGGTGAGGTTTACTTCCTCGGAATGGCCGCCCAGGATGGCGATGGCGGTATTCTCCTTCATCTCGGGATAGCGCGCTACCAGCCGGTCGATGGCTTCGATGAAATAGCGCATGCCCTTGCGCTCGTCGGTTACGCGCTGGGATACGAAGAGGATGATATGCTTGTCGGCTGGCAAACCGGCACGCAGACGCGCCTCTGCCTGATCCTGAGGACAGAACACGTGGGTATCTATCGGATTCGGGATGTTGGTGATGCGCTGGCCAACGAAGAGACCGCTGCCCTTAGCCTGCCGTTCGAGCCAACGGCTACAGGTGACGAAGGAGATGGCGCCGCGATGGTAGAGTTCCTTCTTGCGGCGGAATATCTTTGCTGAGAGGTCGTTCTTGCTGCCTTTATTGGGGAGAAGCGGACAGTTGCCGCAGGCGGAGGCATAGCGGTTGCAGCCACGGGCATAATGGCAGATGCCGGTAGCTGGCCAGAGATCGTGCATGGTCCATACCACCGGTTTGCCGCTGCGGATAATCTTGCGGATGTTCTTGAGTGAGAGCATGCCCTGGTTGATCCAGGAGAGATGGATGACATCTGCCTCCTGAAACTCGCGGAGCCTGGTGATATCGGTACCCGATGTTGCCATGTCTACCTCCCAGAGGCGCTGACGGGAGAAATGGAGATGCCAGAACACGCACCAGCGCTCCCACAGGAAGTTCCACTGCAACCTGAGCGAACGGGGCAGACTGACCACGGTGATGTCTTCTGTCTCCTTGTCGCGTACCAACATCTTTGCCTTAACGCCATTGTTGTTAAGGGCATCCATCAGGCGGTTGGCTGCTACTGCCGCTCCGCCTGTCTTTTCACTTGTATTTACTATGAGTACTCTCATCTGCGTATATTTTTGATACCGCAAAAAGCTGCGTATATTGATTGATACTGCAAAGATAGCACAAATCGGAGACAAAACAAAATAAAAAGGCATGTTTTTTTCGAGGAAATCGGAAAAGAGGAAACGGAAGGGGGAGAAAGGGGCATAAAAAAAACATACCACAACTCTCAACGAGCTGTGGCATGTAATATGTTTAACTTAAAAAATCTAATCAAAATAGTCTCACGACCTTCTCAATTATCGGTTAAACAATCTACCTTAAAACCTAATAACTAAAAACCTAAATCTATTACTACTAACCTAAACAATCTATTAACCTTTTGACGCTGCAAAATTACTACTATTTCGGCTATTCACCAAATATTCAGCCAAGAAAGTGTGACGTTTTTACATTTTTTTGATATATATCAAGCAAAAATGAACAAAAGAAACGGAAATTAACAACTTTCTGACACTTTTTCTACATTTTGCAGAATATAAAGCTTTTGCCCTTACAGGCGTCTTGCTGATTGCATTCTGCCTGATTAAGGGCGTATTGCTTGCGTGTTGCCCGATTCAAGGCGTGCTGCTTGCGTTCTATCCTTTCTGGATAAGAACGGTGGCATAGGCGGAGATGCCCTCCATTCTGCCCGTGAATCCGAGTTTCTCGGTGGTTGTTGCCTTGATGGATATCTGGTCTTCGTCTACCCCCATCACCTCTGCCAGACAGGCTTTCATGGCTGCACATGCGGTTGAGTTTAGGGCGTTCGGCACAGACTGTGGCATCGATATTGCCCAGTGTATAGCCTTGGTAGCTATCAATTCCATCGTTTTGCGGAGCAGTATCTTAGAATCCACATTCAGTGTCTCTGCTGCCGTATCCGGGAAATGATATCCGATATCACGCATGTTGGCGGCGCCCAGCAGGGCATCGCAAATGGCATGTATCAGCACATCGGCATCGCTGTGGCCCAGCAATCCCAGTTCATAATCTATCTTGATTCCTCCCAGCCACAAGTCGCGGTCAGCCACCAGCTTGTGGACATCATATCCAAATCCTACACGTATATTCATCACTTTAAATTTATTGAATGTTAAATGTTGATTTTTTAGTGTTGAATGTTGAATGTTGAATTAGGCTAGCGCCCTTGAGTCCGTTAGGCAAAAATTCAACATTCAACACTCAACATTACCTTTTAAACAGGTCCTTCAGTCCATCCATATCAAATGACAGGGTGAAGCGGAGGGTCTGGTCGAGCGGGTTGCTCTTGGCGGTAGCCACCACATAGGCAGCATCGAGCGAGAAGACATTCATCTTGAAACCGGCACCCACGGTGAAGTACTTGCGGTTACCCTTGCTCTGACTCTCGTGATGATAACCGGCACGGAGCGCAAACTTATCATTATATACATACTCGGCACCCAGACCGTAGTTGATTTCCTCCAGCTCTTCCTTGAAACCGCCAGGGGCATCGCTGAAACTCTTGAAGATACCGCTGATGCCCGAAATATCATCATACTCACGATGCACACGGTCTTCATATTCTGAATTATCCTCACCCTCTTCCTGCTTCGGAACGGTAGGCACCAGATACTTGTTGGCATCGGCTGCCAGAGTAACGCGGTTGTACTCGTCGATAGGAATCATCAGCGAGGCGCCCAGACGCATGTTGGCTGGCAGGAACTCGCCATACTCCTTGCCGCTGAAGGTAATCTTACTACCGATGTTAGAAATATTCAAGCCCAAACCCAACTGGCATTCGCGCTGGTCGATGACCACATAGTTCTGGTAATAGGCGGCAATATCGGCTGCGAAAGCGGAGGCAGGCGAATTATCTTCGGTATAATCGAAGCGCATATCGGAATAGATCCAGCGGATGGCAGCAGCAAGAGAGAACTTCTCGCTGAGCATCAGAGAATAAGCCACATCGACCGACATCTCGTAAGGATTGATGGTCATACCCGTGCCACTCTCGGCACCCTCTTCGCTGGTAAACACTTCGCCCATATTGAAATAACGGAGCGATGCAGATACGGCGCTGTAATCGCCAATGCGGTAATAGCCAGAGAGATAGGCGAGATTCATATCATTGACCAGCGAGCGCAGCCAAGGGGTGAAGCTGAGCGACACACCGGCACGCGAAATGGTGAAAGGATATTTTGCCGGATTCCAGTACTGAGAGTTGACATCAGGGTCGGTAGCCGCACCGATGTCTCCCAAACCGCCACCACGGGCATCAGGAGCTATGGTTTGCGAAATAACTGCATAGTTCACAGGATTGAAGAGATCTTTCTTATCCTGCGCCTTCACTTCTGATGCCATCAGAGCGAGACATCCCAAGATGAATATCTTATAGATTCTTTTCATTGCCATTGTAAATATATTTTTATTTGATAATGATGAGTTTCTTGACTTTAGAGGTGTAGCTGCTGCCATCGCTCGCCACCTTGACGCGATAGAGATATACGCCGGTGCAGAGGGGTGCCGCTATCGGAGGTGAGGTCCCAGCTTACGGTATAGCTGCCCGAGGTAGGTACACCGCTTTCGGAATGGCGCCAGTGCTGTCTGCCCGACGAATCGAACACTTCTACCACCACGTCCATATCGCTCTCTGTGCGGTCGTGACTGATGATGAAGGTAGTGGAGGTCTTAGCCGGATTGGCGGTTACGCCACATCGAAGAGCGCCGGACTCAGTGCCTTCACCACATTGAAGCGGAGCTTCACCGTAGAACTGTTGTTCTGGATATCCCAGGCACGGAAGGTGAGTTCGTGCCTGCCCGGTTCCAGTTGCGGTATGCTGTAATAGGTAGAACCGCTGGTATAGGTTCCGAAATCGTAGGTGAAATTGCTGTTCAGCACGTAGGTCTTCGACATATCGCCATCTATCACCAGCTGCAGGTCGTGGCCGATACCGCTTCCGGCTGCATTGATTCCGTCCTTATCGGTTATCTTTGCCACAAAGAACGGGGTGGTGTTGACATTGCCGCCATCTACGAAGGAAGGCGAATTGAGATAGCAATAGATGGAAGGACCGATGGAATCGTTCTTCTGCTCCTCGCTCTCGCCTACCGTAAACTGCTCGCTGGAGCCGTGGGCGGAGAGGGTCTTGGCGGTATTCACCGCATAGAGGTTGACCAGACCGCTCTGGTTGGAATAATTGATATCCAGCGGAACGGCAAAGGAGAAGGCAAACTTGCCGCCTCTTACGCCATCGGTGCCCTGATACAGGGTCTTGGTTCTGTCTTTGTATTCGAAAGCCTTCTCAGCGCCATCCTTGCCGGTATCGTTCAGGCGACAGGTAACCGTTTCCTTGGAATCTCTTACGGTAGCGGTGATGACGCCCCGGAAGTCGTCTGCTCCCTCGATATGACCTGCCATGCGGGCGATAGAGCCTGCCTTCAGCATCGGCAGGGTTTCAGACTCGGCAACAGGGATGCCGTTGATGGAATCTACTACTATCTGATACTTAGGCAGATTGAGCGCAAGCGCCGGGTCGCCAGAAGGGAATAATGGAGATGGTTCAACGTGACATCTGAGCCGGAAGTTGGTCCGTTGCCGCTCACCAGGTCGTTCTGCGCCAGTCGGTGCGCCTCGCCTATTGTAATAGGCTTGCCATCTACCAGACTGAGCACTCTGTGAATGAAGGCACGGTTGATATGTCTGTTATACTGGGCGTAAACGGTACGGGTGGTGCCATAGAAGGCTACTGCGCCGCCTTTTTCGTTGAGCAGCGCATATTCGCCGATGTTGGCTTCGAGTCCGTCGAACGGCATGATATCGCAGGAGGCAGTTACCCAGAGCGGCAGGTTGGTATTGCGGAAATCGGCAAAATCGGTAAGTTTCAGAACCGATTCATGCGACATCTGGTAGGATCGCCATGTCCGGCATAATCCATGATGAGGGCTCCCGCAGCCTGCTGCTGTTTGATAATCCTCGTTGCTTCGGGATAGGTATTGCCCGAAGAGGAAGTTTCGCGGGTATAGGCATCCCACATCACCTTCTTGACGAGATAGGCGGGATAGGTGGTGAGCACATCATTTGCCACATCATCGGCATCCTGCATGTGGAGGTTGCCGTTTCCGTCATCGCCCATAAACATCAGGGTGTTCTGCCAGGCGCCTACATTGGCATTCTTAGCATAACTGATGGTCTTGTCTACCAGCACCTTGGCTTCTTCTGCATAAGTTACCGGGAAGCGGCCTACGGCTACATCCTGCAGTTCACGGTTAGGATACAGTCCGGCTCCCTCGCCGAGCATACCGAACCAGCTGTCGCTGACGAAGCAAGATACTGCGCTGAAGGAGTTTTCGCTCTCAAAGCACAGCAGATAATCGTCTGGATTCAGGGTTCTGCAACCGGAGGTAAGCATGCGGTTATCCCATACGCAGTCGCCGAAGAGCAGGAGATATTTCGGCATATCTGCCTCGCTCTGCGCCTTATCGGAAAGCATGCGCAGGTAGCGGCGGTAGGCGTTGGCATCGGGGGTACCGCTAGAAAATTCGTTATAGAGTTCATCGGCAGGCACGATGGTAACGCGCAGTCCGTCGTGCTGTTCATGAAATTCTTTCAGCCGCTGAGCCTGTTTCAGCAGGTTCTGTGAGGTCGGGATGATGATGACCATATCGGCTGCTCCATCGGCATGATGATCCTGGTTGGTGATGCCGTAGACATACTGGCAGCCGGAATCTTTCCACCGGCGGCAAGTTTGGCAGCGGTAAAGGCACAGCTTCTAGGCTCTGCCCATGTTACGGAGATATAATCAAGGCGGATGGAAGCACCCGACAAGACCTTGATAGAGATGGTATCCTTATCCTGGAAATCGGAAATGGGATAAGTAGCAACCTGCTCTGTAGCCTTGAGGTAAGCTGTTTCCTCCGTAGGATTGTCATTCTTGAGAGAAAGGGTGATTTCGCCCAAAACCTTGCCATTCTTCAGTATCTGCGCCTTGCTGTCTGTGGCGGTAGTCAGGGCTACGGAGAGTTTGCCTTCCGCAGAACCGGTGGTATTCGTAATCACCACTTTCTTCTCATCGCCCACCTTCAGTTCTTCTGCATCGAAGAGATTCCTGCCGCCATGATAGTAGCTGTAACCATCTGATTCATAGAGGGAATGATAATCGCAAGACTGCGGATAATGGGAAGAGGCAAAGGTGGCTGAATCCTGCACCAGAGGCTCTCCATCGGTCTGGGTAATAAAATAGTAGCCGTAATCGGAATAAGGATTACGGATGCGCTGGAGGGCGGTTTCTGACTTCCAGGAAACCGGTCCCTGGGCATAGAAATAATGCTTGCCGCCAACGATGCACTGGGGAACTTCCTGCAAATCATCGGTAGCCTGCAACTCGCTCGCCAGAAGGGCTTCGTTCTGCAGATTGCCGCCATAGCCGTAAATCTTCACCTTGCTGATATCGGAGAAGCCTGCCTGGCGCACTACCTGTTCGGTAAGCTGATGGAAACCGGTTTCGCTGACTCTGATCTTCGCCCATCTGCCTGAGGCAAGAACGGAATGGGAGGCATAGAGGGAAGAGGCTGAGCGCAAAGCATCAGAAGAAGTGAAGACTGATACTATGCCCTTAGCCAACAGAGAACCTCGACTGGAACGCTCGGAGCGTTTCAGAGGACGGGCATCTACCTGAAGCATGAAGCTGACCAGCAGCTGATGGCGGTTATTGCGGAACACGACAGGACTGAAATCTATCTGGAGAACGCCCTGCTTACGGCATTCGGTAACCCGCTGCTGGGGAAATACCTGCTCAGGAGGGACTGCACCCGACAGGCGGTTATAATTGGCGATGTCGGAGGCAGTCATGTCGATATACTCGCCATATTTAAGGCTGACGGTATAGACAGAATCACGATATGTACCGGTCAAAGGAATGGAATACACGAAACGGGGCAACACGGAATCTACTCCGACCTCAGAAGAGGTCAGATTGAAGAATCGCTGTGCCTGAGTAGGAGCCACCAGCATGAGCAGGCATGCCAGCAGCATGTATTTCCAAACCTTTGTTGTGTTCATATCGATATATTACTTGCAATATTATTTACTTACAGTGAAAATCGAGCACCTTCCTGTCTTCTAGATAGCCTACGAGATGGTCGTCGATGTTGACAGGACCGCAGCCTGTAGGACATCCGGTATAGAGCAGGTCGCCCGTCTTGAGCGTGAAGTACTGGCTGATATAGGAGATGATTTCATCTACCTTGTAGAGCATATCGCTCGTGCAGCCTTCCTGTACGGTCTTGTCATTGAGGTCGAGGCGGAAGTGCAGTGCCTGGATATCACGGAACTTCTGGATGTCGACCCATTCGCCGATAACCGCAGAACCGTCGAATCCCTTGGCGAGTTCCCAAGCTGGCCAGCCTCGCGCAGCTTCTTCTGCATCTCGCGTGCCGTAAAGTCGATACCTACGGTTACAGCATCGTAATAGCGGTGGGCGAAACGCTGCGGAATGGTCTTTCCCAACTTGGATATTCTGACCACTACTTCGGTTTCATACTCTATTCTTCCAGATGATCAGGGATGAAGAAAGGCTTGCCGTTATTGAGCAAAGCAGAATCTGCCTTGGTAAAGATGACAGGACGCTCTGGTTTAGATAACGTACCATGCAGCGATTTATTGTGTTCGGTATAGTTCATACCGATGGCAAATATCTTCATAACATCAAATTTTTATATAAAAAAGAAATGGGAGTTAGAAGCAAAGCGAGGCTTAACTTCATAACTCCCGGTATTCTAATTTAACTATAAGTCAAATTAACGCTTGCTTTTGAGTAATGATTACTCAGCAGCAAGAGTAAAGCGCTGGTAAGCAACGATCTTGAGATCCTTGCTCTGAGAAGCGAGGTACTGAGCAACAGTCTGCTTGTCACCGTCACCGAACTGGAACTCCTGGTCAACGAGGCAGTTCTCCTTGAAGAACTTAGCCAGACGACCATTAGCAATGTTCTGGATCATAGTAGGGTTCAAAGTAGCAGCCTTCTCCTCACCAACAGTCTTCTTGATGTTGCGAGCCTCTTCAGCCTGCTCAGGTGTCAACCAACCTTCTTGGTGTTGCTCTCGATGTGCTCCTCAGAGTCAACGTGAGCTGGGTTGATGCCAGCCTTCTTCAAAGCAGCGTTAACAGCCTTCTCTACGAGCTCTTCCTTAGTCTTGGCAACAGCAACTTCGAGCTCTGTCTTCTTAGTCTCCTCAGAAACTGAAGACTCGTCGAGAGCTACAGGGCGCATAGCAGCAACCTGCATAGCTACCTTGTGACCAGCCTCCTCGTTGTTCTCGTTGAGCTGAACCATAGTACACAAAGTGTGCTTGTTCATGTGATCGTAAACCTCGATGTTGTCACCCTCGAGAACACAGTAGCCGTCGAGCTCCATCTTCTCGCCAGTGATACCAGAGCGCTGTGTAACAGCAGCCTGAGCATCAGCATCGCCAACCTTCAAAGTCTTCACCTCATCGAGAGTGTGAGCCTTGGCAGCGATAGCAGCGTCGAGGATGTCAGATGTCAACTTGATGAAGTCAGCACCATTAGCAACGAAGTCAGTCTCGCACTTGAGAGCGATGATAGCAGCGAAATCGTTAACCTTCTTAACGAGAACGCAACCGTTAGAAGTCTCACGGTCAGAACGCTTAGCAGCGATAGCGAGACCACGCTCACGGAGCAACTCCTTTGCCTTATCGAAATCACCTTCAGCCTCTGTGAGTGCCTTCTTAACGTCAGCAAGACCAGCACCAGTCATAGCGCGAAGTTTCTTGATATCTTCAATTGAAACAGCCATAATAATATTTTTATATTAAAAAGTTAATAATAATCTTTGCTTAAAAGCTACTAAAGCCATCGAATCATAAACAGAATCAATGGCTTCAGTATATATTTCTTTGCCTAATTACTCAGCCTCGTCCTTGCGAGCAGCCTTCTTCTTAGGCTGGTCCTTCTGCTCAGCAGCAGCCTTGTCGTCAGCCTTCTCAGCCTTGCGTTCCTCGAGAGCCTCAGCGATAGCACCGCAAACTGCAGTAAGGATAGCATCTACAGAATCCTTAGCATCGTCGTTAGCTGGAATAACGTAATCAACATTCTTAGGATCAGAGTTGGTATCTACGATACCGAACACTGGAATACCAAGACGGTTAGCCTCCTTAACAGCGATATGCTCCTTCATTACGTCAACAACGAAGAGGGCTACTGGGAGACGGGCCATATCTGCGATAGAACCGAGGTTCTTCTCCAACTTAGCACGCTGGCGGCTTACCTGAAGCAACTCGCGCTTAGAGAGGTTAGAGAATGTACCATCGTTCAACAGACGATCGATGTTTGCCATTTTCTTAACTGCCTTACGGATTGTAGGGAAGTTGGTGAGCATACCACCAGCCCAACGCTCGTTTACGTATGGCATATTGATAGAAGCTGCCTTCTCAGCAACTACGTCCTTAACTTGTTTTTTAGTAGCGACAAACAGGATCTTTCTACCTGTCTTAGCAATTGTCTTGAGAGCCTCAGCAGCCTCGTCGATCTTAGCGACAGTCTTGTTGAGGTCGATAATATGAATACCGTTACGCTCCATGAAGATGTAAGGAGCCATTGCTGGATTCCACTTGCGACGGAGGTGTCCGAAGTGGCAACCTGCCTGAAGTAACTGGTCAAAATTTGTTCTTGACATTGTTTTTTCTTTTTTAATTGTGTTTACTTTCTTTTTGAATCTAATGTTAGATCAGTCGATGAGTAGTCCCCGATTAATGGAATCTCACCGATTTAGATACTAAACTTTTTAGCTCAGCTATATATAATCTGTATATATATAATAAAATATGTATAAGATTAACGCTTGCTGAACTGGAAGCGACGACGAGCCTTTGGCTGACCTGGCTTCTTACGCTCTACAGCACGTGAGTCACGTGTCATGAAGCCTGCATCCTTCAAAGCCTTCTTATCGTTAGCGTCGATCTTAACGAGCGCGCGAGCGATAGCGAGGCGGAGAGCCTGGCTCTGACCGGTGAAACCACCACCGTCGAGGTTTGCCTTAATATCATACTTACCCTCAGCTTCGAGCAACTGCAATGGCTGCTTTACTACATAGCGAAGGATTGCTGATGGGAAATATGTCTCAATATCTTTCTTGTTGATTGTGATCTTACCGGTACCCTCTGTGAGGTATACACGAGCTACAGCGCTCTTACGGCGACCAATTGCATTAATTACTTCCATTCTACCTTAATTATTTATACTGGTTAATATCAATAGCCTTTGGCTGCTGTGCCTCGTGCTTGTGCTCTGTGCCATCGTAAATGAAGAGGTTGTCCATCAAAGAACGACCAAGAGGGCCCTTTGGCAACATACCCTTGATAGCGTGACGGAGGATCTTGTCCATTCCATCAGGACGCTTGCGCAACTCTGCTGGAGTGTTGAAGCGCTGACCACCTGGATAACCAGTGTAACGAGTGTAAACCTTATCTGTTTCCTTCTTACCTGTGAAAACTACCTTAGCGGCATTGATAATGATTACGTTGTCACCACAATCTACGTGTGGAGTGAAAGTTGGCTTGTACTTTCCGCGGAGCAATTTAGCAACCTTAGAGCAGAGGCGACCTACAACCTGGTCGGTAGCGTCGATTACGACCCACTCTTTCTTAGCTGTTTCCTTGTTTACGGAAATAGTCTTGTAACTTAATGTGTCCATTTTAAAATTTAAATTTACTACTAAAAAACGTTTTTAATCTTTTTTACTCACTATTCAGACAGGTGATTCACTAACCACATACCCCGGCCACAGGGCATGCTATTAACACACCATATCTTGGGGACTCTAAGTGTATCCCCGAAATAATCGGACTGCAAAATTACACATTTTTATTTGATTATGTGTAGGTTACGAGTTTTAAACCCAAACTTTTATAAAAATTTAACTTAGTTTGCGCTTTTCTGCTCAAGATAAGCAAAAAAAGAGTGCATTGTTAACGCAATAGTTCGTTAATAATTCAATAATATGCTAAGCAGCTATACGCTGTAAGCACGAGAGATCTTTGAAAATCTTGCTAATTAAAGTTCGGTTCGGGGTGTACCCACTTGCTTTAAAAATTCGTTTCACCAGATAGATGTTGGTCATCAGTGACTTGAATGAAGACATAGAATATTCCATTCCCATCTCCTTCATAGTTACCTTGGCTACATTTAGTGATGTGAACAAAGCATTGAAAGCAAAATTCGATCTGGAACCTTGTAGAAGTTCCGTCCCAGACAATGGTCGCTCTTGCGTCCACGACCGTCTTTCCCTTATTCCTGTCATCCTCCTCCTTCTTCCTGTCCTCCATGGCAAGATTGGTGCGGATGCTTTCCTTGAGGATAAGCTCCACGCCCTCCTCTCCGATACGGTGACGGAAATGTACAAGCTCGGATGAGGCGCAAGGTGCGGATATGCAGAAAGCCTCAAGACCGCAAAAGTACTGATAGTAGGCAGACAGGTAATAATCCCTCTAAACCAATCGGCTTTGCATTGGTTACCTGAGCGAAACGGATGCAAGCCGAGCCAAAAGGTGTTTGAACTGACTATATTGGGAGTATGTAACAGGTGTCTTTAAAAAATGGCTGCGGATGCAGGGATTACGAAAAATGTCAGTTTCCATACGAGCCGTCACACAACACAGGTGTATGCCGATGTGGTTATGGAAACAAAGGTTGAAACCATTAGCCGAATTTCAAATTATTTTTCTAACTTGTACAATACGGGCGGAAAAGTGTGAAATCTTTTCCACCCGTATTTTTATCATCACTTTATTTTATATGTAGCTTTACGTGGATTATTTTTTCCGATAACCACATTTTGGGCATACTCCATCCTCATTGAGGGCGACACCGCAAAGAGGACAGCGGTCGATGTTATTCTTTGTGGTAAACTCGGCAGAAGCGGCATTCACACCGCTTGTGAAAGTGATTTTAGCGATGTTCAGTTTGTCTTTCAACAAGTCATATACAATCTTAATCATACCTTCCACTGTCATGGTTTCTTTGGTAACAACCAGACGGGCATCAGGGTAAGCCGTTGCCAATTCGGTCTTGAAGGCTCTCCTTTCATTTTGTTTTGCGGATGGCCGTTTTTGATGCCTTGCTTTTCATACACATCAAGAATGGCAGGAAGCAAAGGGTCATCTTCGCGGAGAACCAAGGCATGGTCAAAATTCTTCAACAGGCTCCATGCCACCTTTTGGATTTCATTACAAGGGTACACCATGTTTACACCTTCTTCAACCGTATCTTCCACCTCAATGGTCAATGTGCCAGTGTGACCGTGAAGATACTGGGCTTCGCCTTGGAAGCCATAGAACCGATGTGCATACTGCAAATCGAAAGTCGTGATACTTCTCATACTTTTTACTTTTTAGAGTTTAACTTTGGGTTATTTATCGTTATCTGCACCTGTATTCGGCTAATGTCAACCGATGCAAAATTCTTTTCTTTCAAATACTGTCGTATCAATTCCGTAAGCCCTTCATCCATATAATCCAAGATGCTCTCTCCCTCGAATATGTGGTGATGCTCTGTCACGGTAATGTCATAATAGCTTTTCCCCACTTCGGATGGAACACAAGTGATAACAGATTAGCCTTGCAAAACGAATCAAGAATGCGATAGATGGTTGAGATGGTTATCTGATTATCTTTGGATTGCACACACTTGATTATTTCATCAATGGCAGCATGACGCAATTCCATCATAACCTCATAAACCACTTTACGTTGCGGAGTGATTTTTAGGCCTGCGTTCTTTATAATCTCCGTACTTTCCATTCTTCTCGTATTTTGATGCCACAAAGTTAATGAAAATATTTCGCATTTGCAAATTTTTACCAACAAAATTATGTTTTTTTAAGAATAAAGCCGCATTACCTATTTATCTGTTCGAAAATAGTGGCATACTGGTGGGGGGTCACATATAATGATGTGGTTCCCGAGTGTTATATTATCCCTATGGATGGTCTTGAATCGGAACATTTCGCCGACGTTGCGCCCTACATTTTTGAGAATCTGGGACGCGCCTATGCTGTCGTAAAGAAGCAATATCGCAATACAGACCTCAAAAAAAAATGTTATCGGACTCAACCTCGTCGAAATACATTCCTTAGATTCTGTCTATCAGAAATTCACCTGGCCCATGTGGGAATGTATAGAGTCTATGCACAATGGAGCAATTCTAATCAAAAAGGCTCGACTAATTAAACAAATTTAGTAAGATAAATCGAGAAATTAATAAAAAACAGATAGCATAAAACCGCAATAGGGCAACAAAGTATCATCTTGTCATTATACATTCGTCAAAAGCAAAAAGTATGCTTTTCGACCGCAATAAACTGCTGACAGATTACGTTCCTATCGTTCTGCAATCTGGAAAAACTTATTCTGTAAAAGTGCCGACTATAATGATGAGGTAACATCAGGTTCTTCCGTGATTTTTTCTTTAGCTTTACATCGCTGGGATTTCCATATTTTCAACTGACTCCAATTTATTCATGAATATTGCAAACACAATGACGAATAGCAATATACTGTAAATCAATGCGTTACATATTTACACTTTTAGAATAACGAATAGAAATTCTATAGTTGTACGACTAAGAACCCTATAGTCGTACAACTGTAGCTTTATAGTCGTACAACTATAGAATTTTATTTTGCTGAAAGTGATAAAAAAGAGGAAACATGCATGTTATAATCCATCTTCTCACTGCTAGATTACCCCAAACCAAGGAAGCTAATTATGGATATAAATATTTACATTGCCACATAGCAAGGCTACTGCACATATCCTATCAACTGCTCTGTCCTATCTGCCAGGAAAAGAGGGATATTGACAAAAGTATCATCCTTTTTGAGATTAAGCATGGAATATCTGATGCGCAGACGGGGAGAATACTTCTTGTTATACTCTATCAAACTGCGCCCGGTAACACTTGTTCCCGACTTCACCTCCATAGGAATCACATCCAAACCACGCTGAACAATGAACACCCTCTTCTTCATCAAGACTGAAATAAGCACAATGCTCAAAGCTGTCTTTTCCAAATTTCTTCAGCACCGATGTCTTGCCTACTTGTCGAGCTCCCAGCATCATCAATGGCTTGCGGTCTCTGCGCTCTTTCCATGTCTCCAATTCGTGAATAATCGTTCTGTTAAACATATCCTTATCTTTTCTTGAAGTGGGAAAAATGTGGAGTTTTACACATTTTTGATACCTCTTTTGTGTAATTCTCCACATTTTCCACACTTGAATCCATAATTATGGGGCAAAAGTACTAAAAAACAAGCAAGGAAACCAACTTCCTCACGTTCTTTATATTACTTTTAATCAACTTTACCATATTCCCGGAATCTAAAAGGATGCGTCATAAGATAATTATTCACCCTCTTCTTGTTGTTGGAAAAACAGGATAAGTTGTTGGAAGAGATAGGATATGTTGTTGAGGTAGTCAGTATCTCCGGTCGCACAACAGCTGTTGTGCGCTTGCATAACAGCTGATATACGCATGCACAACAGCTGTTGTGCATGCGGTGATCAACTGTTATGCGCCAACTATTATCTAGACTTTTGACACACACTCTTTTTTATTAGGCAAAGTATTAAATCTTAGAAAAACGGACAAAAAGCACGAAGATAGACAGATATTTAGCCAACTTTTTTTAACGCTGATAAAAAAGCGTTGATGTTGACTGGAGCAAGGTGATAAAAAGAGTGCACTGTAACAAACAATGCACTCTTTTTTATTATCTTAATTCCTAATCCAGGAAATATTATCTGATGAACAGCAGCTCACGATACTTAGGCAATGTCCAAAGCTCATCGGCTACGAGAAGCTCGAGCTTGTCTATCTGATAACGGATTTCCTCCATCTTTGGAGCTACCGTGTCGTGATATGCTACTGCCTTCTCGCGCTCACTCTCTATCTTGTTGGCTACCTTGCGGGCATCTACCAATGCCTCTACACCACGCTCTATTGCCTCGGTGCGCTCGGCTATCTCACGGATAATCTTCACGTTGCGGGCTGTCAGTTTCTTGCCTTCCTCGCCACCGAAGATGTGAATCATGCCCTCTACATTCTTTGCCAGACGGCTCTGATAGTGGGTAGCCACAGGGATGATATGGTTCATGCTCAGGTCGCCCATCACACGAGCCTCAATCTGAATCTTCTTGGTATAGGTCTCCCACTTCACCTCGTTGCGCGCCTTCAACTCGCTCTCGCTCATCACGTTGGTCTTGGCAAACATCTCGATGCTTTCCTTGTCCAGATAACGGTCGAAGACCACTGGGCAGGATGCCTCGCAGTCCAGACCTCGCTTCTGAGCCTCTTCCTTCCACTCATCCGAATAGCCGTTGCCGTCGAAGCGGATAGGCTTGCAGGTCTTGATATCCTCGCGTACAATATCTATAATAGCCGATGTCTGGTCCTCGCCCTTTGCTATCAAGGCATCTACACGAGTCTTGAAGTCTTCAAGAGCCTCAGCTACGGCAGCATTCAGTACGATGAGAGATGACGCACAGTTGGCCTCTGAACCTACAGCACGGAACTCGAAACGGTTTCCGGTGAAGGCGAATGGAGAGGTACGGTTGCGGTCGGTGTTATCGATCATCAGCTCCGGAATCTCAGGGATATCCAGCTCCATACCTTCTTGCCAGCCAGGGCGAAGAGTTCTTCCTTGTCTGCCTTCTCGATATGGTCGAGCAGGTCGGTGAGCTGCTTGCCCAGGAATGAAGAGATGATGGCTGGAGGTGCCTCGTTGGCTCCCAAACGGTGCGCATTGGTAGCACTCATGATAGAAGCCTTCAGCAGTCCGTTGTGCTTGTAGACACCCATCAAGGTCTCTACGATGAAAACTACGAAGCGAAGGTTATCCTCTGGTGTCTTGCCTGCAGCATGGAGCAGTACGCCTGTATCGGTGCAGAGACTCCAGTTGTTGTGCTTGCCCGAACCGTTGACGCCGGCGAATGGCTTCTCGTGAAGGAGTACACGGAAACCGTGCTTGTGAGCCACACGCTTCATCAGACTCATCAGGAGCATATTATGGTCTACAGCAAGATTGCACTCCTCATAGATAGGTGCTAGCTCAAACTGGTTTGGTGCCACCTCGTTATGACGGGTCTTGCAAGGGATGCCGAGTTCGAGTGCTGGATTTCAAGATCCTTCATGAAAGCCTGCACGCGCTCAGGGATTGTTCCGAAATAGTGGTCGTCCATCTGCTGGTTCTTCGCAGAGTCGTGTCCCATCAGGGTACGGCCCGTAAGCATCAGGTCAGGACGCGCCGAGTAAAGGCTCTCATCTACCAGGAAGTACTCTTGCTCCCAACCGAGATTGGTCTGCACCTTCTTTACCTGTGGATAGAAATAATGGCACACCTCGGTAGCCGCCTCACTCAGCGTATGGAGCGAGCGGAGCAATGGAGCCTTGTAGTCCAAAGCCTCACCGGTATAAGATATAAAGATGGTAGGGATACAGAGGTATCGTCGATGATGAACACAGGCGATGTAGGATCCCATGCAGAATAGCCACGAGCTCGAAGGTATTGCGGATACCGCCGTTAGGGAATGAGCTGGCATCAGGTTCCTGCTGGACAAGCAATTTGCCAGAGAATTCCTCAATCATACCACCCTTTCCGTCATGCTCCACGAAGGCATCATGCTTCTCGGCAGTACCTTCTGTCAATGGCTGGAACCAGTGAGTATAATGTGTTACCCCGTTTTCCTCAGCCCAGAGCTTCATGCCGGCAGCCACGGCATCAGCGATGGAACGGTCCAGACGACTGCCGTTATCTATCACATCGATGAGTTTCTCGTACACATCAGATGGCAGATACTTGTACATCTTCTGGCGGTTGAATACATACTTGGCGAAGTACTCCGAAGGACGCACCTTGGGAGCCTCAACCTCTACAGGTCTTTTCTTAAAAGCCTCGGCTACAACCTCAAATCTCAAATTAGCCATTCTTTCTTTTATTATTAATTATAAGTTTGCGGGTGCAAAGTTACGAAATAATTGGCTAACTGCTACCATTTTGCCCGTTTTTTTATGTATAATTCAAACTTTTCTTATTTTGATTACAGGATTCTGCCACAATCTGCAACTTGAGCACAGGATAGAACTGGATTTTATCCACGATATCGGCGATGTCGCCGCCATCTTCACCCATCGAATCATTGAGAGCTTTCCTGACATCTACCTCCTCGCCGTTCTGATAGATCTTCAGCTTGCCCATATACTGGCAGCCGATCTCCCAGCGGAAGCCCAGACGGTTCTTGGGAACCACTCTTCCGAAGCCCAGACCGAGATAAGGGCGGAAGGAATTGCAGCGCAGGTCGGCATTGATATCACCATTCTTGTCGAACTTGATATTATAATCCGAGAGTTCCGCACCTACGTGGTTCAGAATTTCATCTGAATATTCAGGATATCGACTGATAAACTGCGCCAGATCATCGCTGTGACCGCTCAGCTTGGCAAGCTTAGCGCCGCCCATAGCGAAGCCGCAGCCACGAAGAACTTGCTGTTGCCGCCGAAAGGATAGATATTAGCCTTGGCATGAAAGGCTGTACGGGAGAAATCAGCATCCACATCCACCGGTGAATCAGGAATCCTCACCGACTGTCCCTGAACGATGATAGAGGCATCTGCCTCTATGTTCATCTGCTCAGATATCTTGAGCATCTTAGGCAGAATATCCACGCCTGCCTCCAGCTCCACGAAATTGGAGATAGGAGCCGCAACACCGATACTGATACCTTCGGTACCCACGCCTGCATTCAGACCCACATGATTGAATGCAGTTCTCTTGAACTGTGCAAAACCACTTGTTGTAAATACGAGGCACAAAATGGCCATCATCAAAATCTTTTTCATCATTTACATTATTTTTTTAATCGTTAGTATTCACATCTCACACACGTTATTTCTTCTTGCTTGCCTTCCACTCGAAGAGATAGTCGATGCCCTTGATCTTTACCTTGACAAAGAGATCGGCAGCCTTGCGGTCGGTGGTATAGAGATAGCCCGAAACCACTTCGCCCGGATGGATGGTGGTGCGCTCCAGATAGCCCAGGTCCTCAGGCATCTTGTCGGAATACTTCATGCGGTTGCCGTCTTCCAGCTGCTGCATCCGGCAGATACGGGTCTGGAAATCCTTCAGCGTATTAGAGGTTCCGGCATCAAACACCTGTGCGCCCAGATTGGCATTCACATTGTTCTCACGTTCGGTCTGCACTATCGCCTTGTTCTTTACCGCACGCTTAGCCACCTTCTTCTTGAACTTGAAGATTTTCTTGTCATACTCATCAGCGCTCACCAGTTCGAAATCCTTTCGCTTGCCGCCCTTCATATCGTAGATTTCAATCTGAGAAGGATCGATATCAACATTGATCATACTCTTGTTGACGATGAAGACGCCGATTTCGCGGTAATCGCCGATGTTCTCATCCACCATCGAATTGCTCACACCCACGATGAGTCCGTTCTTGTTGTAGTAAGGCCATGCCACACCGTTCTTATACTCGGTGAGGATTTCATCAGGCGAAGGGGTTTCCAGGATAGCTGGTGGTCGGTGAGCGAATACTTGGAATAGTTGCCGTCGGCATCCACCACTACATAAAATCCTTCAGGGATATCATTCTTGTAGGGAGTAAGGGTGCATACCCTGCCGTTCTCCGTGAAAGAGGCTCCTACCCCCATCTTCTTGCCCTGGTTCATGAAGAAATGCTCCTTCACGTTGCCGTTATTATAATAAGAGGTATATTCGCCCGAGAGCAGTCCTGCCTGATAGGTCTTCTTCTGCTCTACCTGTCCATCCTTGAAATAGGTGGTAAAGGTGCCGGCAAACTGGCTCTTGGCATCATCCTTCCTGTCGAGGACCACAAAGCAGCCTTCGCCCTGCAGTTCGCCGCTCATATAGTAGGTGCGGAACTCCTTGGCTGCCGTAGAATCAGCAGGATAGAGCGCCAGGCGATAATAGTTGGCGAAAGCCTTGTTAGGGGTTACCTTCCAGCTCTTGTTGTAATAGAGGGTGTCCAGCCGGTCTTGCGGAACGGGAGGAGTTTCTGGAATGACTTTCTCCGGCACTGCAGGCTGTTCCTCCTGAACCACAGCCTTTACTTCTTCCGTCTGTACCTTCGTTTTCTGCTTCTTTACGCGTCCTGCCTTCTGTGCCAGGGCTGTCTGTCCTCCGAAGAGGGCAATCATCATGATGATGACCGAATACTTATTTCTCATCATAATTATCCTTAATTCCGCAACACTATAATTTAATATTTTTTATAAGCACCTGAGCAACAAAAAGTTGCTCAGGATTTTGCCATGTCAGAAATTTCACTTATCTTAGTGTTGCAAATAAAAAGCAAATAAAACTCTGAATGACATGCAAAAGTACAAATAAAATCTGAGAAACTCACTCCTTTTGGAGGAATTTTTTCTATTATGGAGCAATTTGATGCTCTTTTAGCTCAAACCATAGATTCCACCTTGGGATTGAGATGCACTATGTTTG